>Ga0307509_10004012_pt1 | contig 21649 bp, 18 predicted proteins | sample 10_EM_MG_FD_202245 | JGI IMG/M metagenome (GOLD analysis project Ga0307509, IMG submission 202245) | Populus trichocarpa ectomycorrhiza microbial communities from riparian zone in the Pacific Northwest, United States - 10_EM | ecosystem: Host-associated > Plants > Roots > Unclassified | place... | reverse complement strand
AAGACTTGAACAAAGGAGATGAAGAGTTTTTCTGTACGGGAGATTTGTGTATATATAGAACGCTGCTGGCAGCACAGAAAGAATAAGGACCGCAAGACTCTCTACTCTCATATCCTAATCATTATAAAAATTACTCAAGAACCCATCTTCTATAATCTTCAAAACGACGAAAAATCCAAAATGTCTCACCACCACATCAGCGACAACATCAACTCTTTCAATGTCATTAATGTGGTAAATAATTATATAGTGGACTACGAGAGGTCGGAAATTTTGGCCTGGCTATCACCACTCGAACACCAGATACGGCACCACGACATCCAAAGCCGAAGGATCGGCGACGTTGGAGACTGGCTCCTGGGGACTGAGGAATATCGGAACTGGTTTGGTGGTATCGGTGGGAACAATTCCCATGGTTCGGCCTTGTTTTGCTACGGAGGTCCTGGAGTCGGCAAAACATACATTAGGTGAGAGAGAAAGATACTTGGGGAAAGAAAGGTATTGCTGATAATGATAGCTCGCTCGTGATAGATACGTTATGCAAGGAGGCAGTGGAAGGAAACGCCCCTGTTGCGTGCTTCTACTTCGATTTCCCAGCTCAAGAGCAATCCCCCTTTGCTGTTCTAGGCTCGGTGCTGAAGCAGGTTGTTGGTGGACTTGGTGAGGTTCCAGAAAGAATAGTCAAAGCTTTCCGAGACCGAGGAAAGGTCATTGGTGGCAAGAGGCTAGCGGTTTCGGAAATTGTGGAGTTCTTGCAAGATATCTCGTCCACACGATGTACGTTTATATGCATTGACGCCCTAGACGAGTGTCCTCCCGGACATCGGGTAAAACTTCTCCATTTATTCAACCAAATTCTCCAAAGGTCCCCTGGCGCTCGGATATTTATAACCGGGAGGCCGCATATCCTGGGTGAGGTAGAGAAGCATCTCGGGGGGAGGGCAGCAACTAGATCCATAACACCTGCCAAGAATGATATCATCACATTCCTCCGAGAGAAACTGAGAGAGGATACGATACCGGACGCGATGGACGAGAGTTTGGAGGAGGAGATTATTCAGATAGTTCCCGGAACAGTTTCGGAAATGTAAGTACTAAGGGGACACTCGTAAAAAATGCCTAGGGCTATCCGCTAAAAGGTGTTGTATCTAGATTCCTACTTGTCTTCTTAAGCATCGAGTCGATTCTACAAGAGATGACTATATATCGGAGGCAAAAACTTAGAGCAATGAAGAATGGTTTGGACTTGGGCGGCGCCTACGGGGCGACGCTACGAAGGATAAAGGCTCAGAGTGGGGAGAGGGCAAGACTCGGGATGGCCGTTCTTATGTGGGTTTCCCATTCGAGACGGCCTTTAGAGGCCCACGAGTTATGTCACGCCATCGCGATCCGGATAGGCTCAACCAATCACAATAGCGATGACATCCTCACGTTATCGACCTTGATTAACTGTTCTCAAGGACTGGTTACTTTGGAAAAGAGCGGCTCAACCGTTAGGTTGGTTCATTTTACCCTCCAAGAGTACCTTCGCGCACACCCCGACATTTTTAATAGAGCTCACTCGACTATGGCCGAAACCTGCTTAACGTATCTCAACTTCCAACACATCAAGGATTCCTCACCACCTTCTGACCCGCGAGACACACCCTTCCTTGAATATTCTTCCTTATATTGGGGAACCCACATGCGAATGGAGATCTCCGATTATTCAAAAAGACTTGCACTCCCACTTCTTGATCGGTTCGATGGCCACATATCGGCTAAATACCTCTGGAATTCGATCAATCGCCGGTTGCCCTTGTATGTGGGCCCTGGCGATAAGCCGTTTTCCGCCCTACACTGTATCTCGTACTTTGGCGTCGCTGAAGTGGCAAATACTTTGATAGATACGAATAGATGGGATGTGAACCAAGAGGATGGTGCGGGTATGACGCCACTCATATGGGCTGCAAGACATGGGCATGAAGAGGTAGTGAGTTTGTTCTTACAAAATGAACATATCCAACCTGACATGCACGATTCACAATTTGGCCAAACATCGCTCTCGTGGGCTGCCGAGCATGGCCACGAAGGAATAGTCAGGCTACTGTTGGGTCGGAAAGATGTCAACCCCAACAGTTTAAGTAAATCCGGCCAAACACCGCTCGGGTGGGCTGCCGAGTGTGGCCATGAAGGAACCGTGAAGCTACTATTGGGCTGGGAGGATGTCAACCCCGACATCTCAGAGAGAGCGTGGGGCCGAACAGCCCTCTCGTGGGCTGCCGAGCATGGTCATGAAGGAACTGTGAAGCTGCTGTTGGCCCGAAAAGATGTCAACCCCAACAGTTTATGTGAATCCGGCCAAACACCGCTCGGGTGGGCTGCCGAGCGTGGCCATGAAGGAACCGTGAAGCTACTATTGGGCTGGGAGGATGTCAACCCCGACATCCCAGACACAAAGTGGGGCCAAACACCCCTCTCGTGGGCTGCCGAGCATGGTCATGAAGGAACTGTGAAGCTGCTGTTGGCCCGAAAAGATGTCAACCCCAACACTTCCAGCAAATCCGGCCGAACACCCCTCTCTCTCGCCGCCGACAGTGGTCACCATACAGTTGTAGAGCTGCTACAGACCCGACATTCTTGATATATCCAGTAATTGTCTCCCCGTTTGCTTCCCTAGAGTTTGTCACCCTGCGCCGTTGAAATCGTCGCTTGTTTACAGCTACCATCACATGAATGCGCTTTTTGGAGTGTGGTCTCGGATCGTTAGAAAAAATCGAAAAACCATTTTCTTTCATTCTCTCATCTGGCGTTTTAGGGACTAAATTAGAAGTTTCTTGGTTAGGTTCGCCTCCCTCCCACGCCTAGGTCTTCTCGATCTTTTGCCATAAGTGTAGAATACATTTGTATTGGTAGAGCATCTATCTCGTGCTTTATTTTTGAGGAGCGTTTGTCTTTGTCTTCTATACGAGAACTCTTTTTCTCCTTTTTTTTGTTTGAATTCGGTGGAATACAATATATTTAGAGTAGCACTTGTCGAAGGCCCTTTCCTCTCCTTCCAATACACTAATAGTCTGCATAGTCGACCATCCATGGAAGCGATCGATACTTTCCAGCATGGAGGCAATGGTGGTGGCGTGAGATCATAAAGCCGGTTGGGAATAGCGCAGTGAAATTCCGGCGAAGGGCTGGCCTCTTTTTGAAGCGGTCTCTCGTCTTGTGTTTCTAAATTATCATACACTTATGATGTGCATTCTAAGCCTTGAATTTCCTACCTTCATATAAGTTATCCCCCCGTAGCTACCAACAACAAAACACTATCGAAACGCAACACAACCCTAAATACATTGCTAGAAAAACCCTCGTCACTAACGATCTCAAGTAATCTAGAACTATCCTAATTTTTTATATTCCATGATCCTCTGTGATCCCTAAAGCCTATACCCACCATTGTGCTAAATCTCGTATGCCGAGTGCCATTGGGTATGAAAGAAACCAAATATCTAACACCTCATACGCTATGTCCAGAGACATCAATAAAACCGTGAAACTGAACCCAATGCCTAGTCGCCTAGGATGTGAAACAAAAGCCTCTGCTGAGTACCTAATCACCGCGAACCTCAAAGACAGATACCCGAAATTTGTATATCTCCTAGCCGCATACCCGCATACCCGCACGACCGCCTAACTGTATGCCCTATATGCAATATAACAGCGCACCATCCCCAGAATAATCCCAATATCCACGATGGTAAAGTTAGGCCTTGCTGGTATTCCAACCGCCTCACTAAAACATCTCACTATCTTTTCGGCGATATAGGGCCTTCGGGTAAGGGATACTTGATTGTTTAGCGATACTCGAACGATTTCTAGGAGTAACTCTAGGAGCTCCCGTCGGTGGTTCCCAGGAAATTCGTCCAAATTGCCCGTAAACAAATAACTGCAGTAGGAATGCACTGTACGGTCTTGTTCATAATATCTGTCATGCTAAGGGGTAGGAGGCCTCGTCAAACTCTGTTTTGGCCTTCGGAATTTCCTCCCGTATATCGCGTGGGATTCCACCTCTACTAGCAAGCTGTTTGGGAATGGCCCTAATACTCGCCATGGACTCCTTCGACTGAACAAGGAAATGCAGTAGAGACCCATAACGGCAACATCTTTTCCCGCGGCCTGATCGCCCGGAGTGTTAATCGCCTGGGAACTATCACTCATTGGTCGTCAGCGATAACAGTATCACTGCGCCCGAGTAACACCCGCCACCTAACGAAGCTCTCCCCCACCCCCGGATTGCCGTAAGATAATAGAACAGCCTGAACACAGCCATATCTCGCATCAAGTCATTTTCGGAAGCTGTGGCTTCTAGTACTTGGTTCCTCATCCTCCCGAGTGGGCCAGCTCCCAAGTTCTAGTATTGTTGCTGTTGTTCAAGTGACGATGACCAATGTAGCATTTGATGCCCCTCGGCCTCTAGTTGGGAAACGAAGTTGACGATACCGGTATTGTCGAACGAGTGATTGGTGTGGGACAGGTTGGAATTACCGGTGGTCTGCTGTAGGAAAGGTGTTAGTGCTGTCGTCTATTATCCGAATCCTTTTCTTAATGGGAGCTAGAGAGGGATTGTAAGTAGGGAGAATCCGATCCGTGTTCGGGAGCGGTGAAATCTGTAGGATTTGAAACAAGCGGGGGTTGTAGCTCATACTTGTATCACCAGCGTCACACAAGCCTGCGCTCGCCTGCTCGTTATTGGTGAGTTAATGCTTGTAAAGTCCCCGCTAAAAGCCCACCCGCAAACCGAATCTGCATGTGGAATAAATTGGGGAAAAAGTTTAACGGGGAAAATAAGTTAACTTGCACCGTAGAGTACCAAAAGGCTCAGTATAATGAATGTATGGTGAAGGAAGCCGGGGAAGTGGGGTGTAACCCCGCACTTTGCTTTTTTCTGCCCGCAGGAGGATGTCAACAGACTCTTCGCGTTTATCACCACAATTGATATTTAGACACGAGCGACGCTGTTGCGATGGGGGGTTACACACTACTCTCCATCTCCCACTGGCATCTTACTGCGACAAACTCACCATTCCGGCCTTCTTCACACAGCGCTTTGGATAGAAGAATTTCAATAAAGCCACCGCCCCGTCCCCCTTCACTTTCTCGAGTGTATGCAGTTTAATCCTACACGGCTTATCCTAGTATTTTACAGGTACTCTGCTCGAGTAGACCACCAGCCAAAAAGCAGAATTAGTTTTTTTCATCCCGTCACTCCAGATGGATCACCAACCTAACCGAGAACCCAGTCAAGGTTATCACTCCAAGGAGAGAAACGACATAGTCACCGTGCTTCCAAAGGGCAAGCGGGAGGTTTAGCTTTTACGCAACTTGAATCTACCGGAGACCAGGCTGGTAAGTGTGGTCCGCATCAGATCAGAAAAACTCTCAAGGGACATTTGCACCAGTGTATAATAGACTGTAGAGCACTCGTGCAGCTACGTGGAAGGAAAATGGAGCCACCGAGTTGAGCTTTCTTTACGATCGTGGGCGAACTGCGAGGCAAGAGTAGACGTCATGTAAATTCCCTGCATTTTGTCCTTCTCCCTGGCTTGACTGGCCTGTCTTGCATAATGTTTGAAAAAAAGTGCGCGGCCCGATTCACAATGCCACGAGACCGGGGTTGACAGGGTTTGGGAAACCGGTTACCGGGATAGACCTACCGGAACGCTACCCGGGCTCTATGTGAAGATTTTTGGGTCGCATGGATTCACCAAACCGAATTTACGTGCAATACTCGAGTAGATACCCGTGCGTCGACGTCGAAATTTAAAGCTTGGCTAAAAACTATGTTGAGCACTCTCCTACGGTAATTCGGTGCTAGAGGTGATGCGCCAGGCCTGCGCTGTCAAACAAACTCAAATTTCTCAGCCTCCCTTCCAGAATTAACACCCGCCACTCACAAATTAAGAGTACAGCACATCCTTCGCCTTCCAATTGAGTTCAAACGGTAAATTTTCATCAGCTTGGATGCGACAGCAAACTTTCCCTACCCTATGAGCCGGGCAGAGAAACATACTTTAGATCTCCATGGGGGGCGCCAAGTTTATAAGGAAGCTTTAGTGAAATAAATATTCTATTCGGCTAAGACTACAGTGTCCTAAGAAGCATGTATGATGTATGATATCGTGGCCACACTAGGGGGGGGGGCATTCCGCCAGTGAAGAAAATAGCGGTCCCGCGGCTGAATTTTTAAGCGGCTATTCTTTTGATCATATTACACCCCATACTCACAGAGCCTCCCCAACAGCTCATGAAGAGGGACTAAAAGCTATAATACCCAGCACTGCGAGGTCCTGGCTTGCGAGGCAATCATGAGTATTTGATCAAGGTATAATGATGTCTGATGCTCTGGCCGGTGATATTCTTAGGGCCCAATGCTGCTTACGTCGGCTGTCATGAATTCCCTGAGTAAACAGTGGATGGCTATTGGGGTGGGAAGATCCCAACCCTGACACCACAGATGCCAGGCATGGCCGAACGCCACTCTCCTGGGTTCTAAGAATTAGTATGGAAGAGTAACAACAATCCTGTTACGGCAGAGAGAGTCAACCCAATAGTTGAAGTATATACCGGTAAACCGGTAAACCAGGCCAAACACCGCTCTTGTGGCCTGGCTGAACTGGGTGTGATGGAATTGTGCTCTAGAGGCCCGGCATCCCCGATGTGCGCGGTAGTTGGACCCTCTTGATTCCGCCGAGTCTGCCACCTTGCCTCATGCAAATCGTAATTTTGCGGTGTGGCCTGGAATGTTTATTTGTTTTTTTAGCTTCTGTTATTCTTCTGATGTGTTGGAGATGAATTCAAAGTTCCTCGAATAAGTTAACCCTCTCTTTTACACCTAGGAAATCTCATCTTCTAGAGGAACTCGCAAACGCATGACGTTTGTGAACACAACTGCTATTGCATACGGGCGAAAAGTCGGCTGGAGCCTCATGATTTTGGCAGCATGCAATAGCGGTTGTGTTCACAAACGTCATGAGTTTGCGAGTAGTTGATTTAGGATTAGGCGCTCGACTACGATACTCGGGTAGAGCATATCTTGAGACCTACTTTTAGGCAAGGGTGTAGTAGCCTTGTACTGTATTGCACGCTGGCTCTCTCTTTTCTCACTGCTTTCAACCCTCCGCGAACAGAAGAGCGTGAGAGTTCATAGAAGTTTTTTCTTCTTCTTTCAGATAGAGTGATTGTCAGCATATGCGGGGGCGCGTGGAAGGGTTGGACATATAGTTACGTGCAGGAACAGCGGGTAATCATGCGCGCGATGCGAGACCGCAAAATGCCAATTGAAATGGAGCGTGCGATTGCGAGGACTAACTTCTTTCCAGAGCGACCACAGATTTTATGTTTTGAGTTGATCTTATTTTATGCCTCCTAATTCTTAAGGCTAAAAGACGATCAGCACTGCCCCCATGACAGCACAGCACACAATATTAATCGCCCTACTTTCACTGCAGCCCCAGCTCCCCCCATCAACCACATGGTGTCTTCCTATACACCAACCCTTGCCATCACTCGTACTGTCTACATCATGAAGCGAGCCCAAATTAACCCCGCGGCCTGTGAGAAGCCCTCTGATTCAACATGAGGTTCTGATAATTGAATTAGTTTTAGTTTTTCTAGTGTGGAGGAGGGATTGAGATGCAGTATTTAGACGGTTTGTTGTATTTCGGTGGGAGCTTTGTCTTATTCTGGCCTGCCAGCCGGCTTTGCTACAAAGCCCGCGGGTAGTACTTTCCAGATGTACTCGAGCACTGCGGGGTAGGCGGGGGCTTATTTGTAGTTAGAGTGGTATATTCAGGTTAGGTGTGTTCACAATAAAGAATATTTGGTCGAATATACAAGTGCCCGGGAATCTCATACCGGTAGGTTTTCGCATAGTTAATCTAGGGGAACCTGGGAAATAATTTCTGTCTTTTTCAAAATCATATTCCTGCGCGCTCGTACTCGAGTACAGCACAGCCGCTTGCTACGTTGAAATATACCTACTTTAGTAGTTGGGGGTAACTTAGTGCGTCTGCAATTATGCTGGTTACACCGATAGGCCTTTATCCCCCGCGCTTCAAAATGGCGATTGCCCCCGCTTTTTTTCGCCCCGGAAGGGAATTCCTTTAACCCACCTTACCGGACAAAATTACTCAAGAACACATCCTCTTTAACCCTCGAAACAGCGAAAAATAGAAAATGTCTCGGCATCACATCACCGACAACATCAACTCCTTCAATGTCATTAACAATGTGTCAAATAATTATACAGTGGCTGACGAGAAGTCCAAAGTTTTGGCCTGGCTATCACCACTGGAACCCCAGATACGGCACCACGACATCCGAACCCGTAGGGTCGACGAGGTGGGGGACTGGCTCTTACAGACTGAGGAATATCGGAATTGGTTTGGTGGTATCGGTGGGCGCAGTTCTGAAGGTTCAGCCTTGTTTTGTTACGGAGGTCCCGGAGTCGGGAAAACATACATTAGGTAAGAGAGAAGACACTTGAAGAAAGAAAGGTATTCTGATGAGCTGTGATGATAGCTCGGTCGTGATAGATACGTTATGCAAGGAGGCCGTGGAAGGAGACGCTGCTGTTGCGTGCTTCTACTTCGATTTCGCCGCGCAAGAGCAATCCCCTGTTGCCGTTCTGGGCTCGGTGCTGAAGCAGGTTGTTGGTGGACTCGACGAAATTCCGGAAGGAATAGTCAAAGCTTTCCGAGACCGTGAGAAGGTCATCGGTGGCAAGAGGTTAGAGCTATCAGAAATCATAGATTTCTTGCAAGATATCTCGTCTTCGCGATCTACATTTATATGCATTGACGCCCTGGATGAATGTCCTCCCGGGCATCGGATAAAGCTTCTCGATTTACTCAACCAAATTCTCCAGAAGTCCCCGCGCGCTCGGATATTTACGACCGGCAGGCCACCTATCCTGGGTGAGGTTGAGAAGCATCTTGGGGGAAGGGCAACGACTAGATCAATAACACCCGCCAAGGGTGATATCATCGCATTCCTCCGAGCCAAATTGAAAGAGGACACGATGCCGGGCGCGATGGACGAGAGATTAGAGGAGGAAATCATTCAGAATATTCCGGAAACAGTTTCGGAAATGTAAGTAAGAACGGAAACTACCAAGAGTGCATAAAATTGTGTGCTGAACGATTCTAAATCTAGATTTTTGCTTGTCTTCTTAAGCATCGAGACGATCCTACAAGAGACCACCATATATTCAAGGAGGCAAAAGGTTAGAGCAGTGATGAATGGCTTAGACTTAGGGGGTGGGTACGGGGCAACGCTGGGAAGGATAAAGGCTCAGGGTGGGGAGAAAGCAAGACTCGGAATGGCGGTTCTCATGTGGATATCCCATTCGAGTCGGCCTTTACAGGTGCACGAACTATGCCACGCCGTAGCAATCCGGATAGGGTCAAATGATCTCAAAAGCGATGGTGTCCCTGCGATATCGACCATGTTAAGCTGCTGTCAAGGACTTGTCACCATGGAAGAGGGTACCTCGACTGTTAGGTTGATTCATTTTACCCTACAGGAGTACCTTCGCACACGTTCCGACCTCTTTGATCGAGCTCACTCGACGATGGCCGAAACCTGCTTGACATATCTCAACTTCCAGCATATCAATGATATCGCACCCGGTTCATGGCTAAACACTAGCATCACGCCCTTCCTACAATATTCTTCTTTATATTGGGGAACACACATGCGGAAGGAGCTCTCGGATCGCGCAATCACATATGCACTCCAGCTTCTTAATAAATTCGATTGTCACATATCTGCTAAAACTCTCTGGAGGTCGATCTGTAGCGAATTGAGCCTGTACAGGCACCTGGGCGATAAATCTTTTTCTGCGCTGCATTGTATCTCGTACTTTGGCATCGCTGAAGTCGCAAATACCCTGTTAAAGATAAACAGATGGGATGTGAATGAAGAAGATGCTATGGGCAACACGCCACTCATATGGGCTGCAAGGCGAGGGCATGAAGAAGTAGTGAGGCTGCTGTTGCGACAAAAACATATCGAACCTGATCAGCAGGACGCAGAATTCGGCCGAAGCGCGCTTTCATGGGCGGCTGGAAATGGATGTGAGGGAGTAGTGAAGGTATTTCTGGGACAACGATTGCTCAATCCCGAGTGCATTGGTCGCCGGTGGGGGACGGTAGCCCTAGCAATGGATGTACTATTTTTCGGGAGATATGTCAACCCTAATAGTTTAAGTAATTGGGGCCGAACACCGCTCTCGTGGGCTGCCGGGAAAGGCCATGAGGAAATAGTGAAGCTACTGTTGGACCGGAAAGATATCAACCCTAATAGTTTAAGTAATTGGGGCCGGGCACCGCTCTCGTTGGCTGCCGCGAATGGCCATATGGGAACCGTGAAGCTACTGTTAGGCCGGAAAGATGTCAACCCCGATAGTTTATGTAAATTCGGCCGAACGCCGCTCTCGTGGGCTGCCGAGCGTGGCCGTGAGGGAACCGTGAAGCTACTATTGGCCCGGAAAGATGTCAACCCCGATAGCTTAAGCATATCCGATCAAACACCGCTCTCGTTCGCTGCCAAAAAAGGTTATGAAGGAATCGTGGAGCTACTGTTGGCCCGGAAAGATGTCAACCCCAATACTTCAAATAAATCCGGCGAAACACCGCTCACTCTCGCCGCCGAGCGCGGGTACAATAAAGTTGTAGAGCTGCTACAGGCGCGACTCTCCCAAGGTGTGCAGTAATTCCGCTCCCCCTTTGTTTTCTGGTGATTGTCATCCTGCGTTATGGAAATCGTCGCTTGTTTCCAGCTACTGTCGCATGAATGCGCTTTTTGTGGTGTGGTCTTAGATCGTTATTTTTATTTATTTTTTATTTCATTCTCTCATATGGCGTTTTAGAGACTAAATTAGAAGTTTGTTGGTTAGGTTCGCTTTTCTCCCACTCCTAGCTAACCTCACTTCATCCCTCACAATTGTAGAATAGATTCAAGTTTTGGTAGAGTATCTATCTCGCTATTTATTTATTTTTGAGCAGCGGCTGTCTTCGTCTTCTACTATATGATAAATCTTTTCCTCCTTTGTTTGTGTAAATTCGGTGGAATGCATTAGATTTAGAGCAGCACTTGTTGTCGAAGTCTCTTTCTCCTCCTTCTGATACACTAATTGTCTATATTGTTGGCCATCCGTATAAGCGATTAATAGTATCCGGCATGAAGGCACCGGTGGTGGCGTGAGATCAGAAAGCCGGACGGGAATAGCGCGGTGAAATGCCAGCGAAGGGCTGGCGTCTTTTTTGAGGTCTCTCGTCTTGTGTTTCTGAATTACACCTATGATATGCCTTCTAAGTCTTGAATTTCCGGTTTTCATATGTTTCCCCCCCCCAAACTAAGAACAAAACACTCCCGAAACGTAACACAACTCTAAACACACGTAGCTGAAAGAAAATAAACCTAATCATCAACGATCTCAAGTACCCTAGAGCTATCCTACTATGTTATATCCCATGATCCTCCGTGATCCCTAAAGCCTATACTCACCAGCGCGCCAAACCTCATATACCGAGTGCCATAGGGTATGAAAAAAACCAAATATCCAATACCTCATACCCTATGTCCAGAGACATCAGTAAAGCCATGAAGCCGATACCCAATGCCTAGTGGCATCGGATGTGAAAACAAAGGCCACTGCTGCGTGCCTAATCAGCGCAAACCACAAAGCCACATGCCCGATATCCGTATATCACCTAGCCGCATTCCCACATACCTGCCTATCCGCACAACCGCCGAACTGGGTGCCCTACCGGCAATCTAAAAGCAGCCCCATGTCCAGACTACCCATCCTGGTTGGGCTTACTTGTATCCCAACCGCCTCTCCAAAACATCTCACAATTTTTTTAGCGACATAAGGCCTTCGGGTAAGGGATAACTTGATTGTTTAGCGATCCTCGAACGATTTCTAGATTTCCAGGAGTAACTCTATGACCTCTCGTGGGTGATTCCCAGGGGATTCGCCTAAAGTGCCCGTGCACAAATAGGCGCGGTAGGAATGTACTGTACGGTCTAGTTCAAAACATCTGTCATACTGAGGGGTAGGAGGACTCGTCAAACTCGTTTTTGGCCTTCGAAATTGCCTTCCCTATATCGCGTGGGATTCCTCTTCCACTAGTAACCTGCTTCGGAATAGCCCTAATACTCGCCATGGACTGTTACCGCTGAGCGGGGGAATCGCAGTATAGCTCCATAACGGCAACATCTTTCCCCGCGACCTGATGACATGGAGTGTTAATCGCTAGCGAACTATTACTCCTTGGTCCTCGGCGATAACTATATCACCTTACCCCATTAATACTTGCTACCTTATGAAACTCTCCCCGCCCCCAGATTCCCGTAAGATAATAGCACAGCTTAAACACAGCCATCTTTCTCATCAAGTAATTTTCGGAAGCCGCCGGCTTCTAGTGCTAAGTTCCTGATGTTATCGAGTCCGCCGATTCCCAAGTCCTGGTGTTGCTGTTGTTCAAGTGGCGATGACCAATGTAGCATTTGATGCCCCTCAGCCTCTAGTTGGAAAACTAAGTTGACGATATTGTCGAACGGGTGATTGGTGTGGGGTCTGTTGGAATTACCGGTGGTCTGCTGTGGAAAAGGTGTTAGTTCTGTCTTCTATTATCTGAATTCCTTTGTTCATGAGAGCGCGGGAGGGGTTGTAAGTAGTGGGAATCCTATCTGTGCTAGGGGGCGGGGAAATCAGTAGGAATGGACAAAAGCGGGGGTTGTAACTCATAGCCACGGCGGACACAAGCTGGCCCTCTCCTGGTCATCATTGCTGAGCCAATGCTGGCAAAGTCCTCGCTAGACGCCCATCCGCAAATTGAATCCGAATGTGGATCAGCTTTGAATACGTAAATGAAGGAAAAAATTCAACGAGGAAAATAAGTTAACTTGCACCGTACTGGAATACAGTACCAAATGGTTCAGTGCGATAAAGTATGGTGAAAGAGGCTGGGGAAGGGGGGGTGTAACCCCGCACTTTGCTTTTTTTCAACCAGTGGAAGGCTGTCAACAGACTCCCCTAGCGTTAACTACCACAATTGATACTGGTATTTGGACGCAAGCCACTCTGTGGCCATGGGGGGTACACTCTACTCCTCTAGCTTCTGGCGCCCCGCCCCCTTCCTTTCCTACAGCGCGGCAGTTTAAGCTTACGCGACTTAGCCTACCGTAACAGACACCAGCCAAAAAGCAGAATTTGATTTTTTTTCAGCCCGTCACTCCAAATTAATCACCAACCTAACCGAGAATCCACAGAATGTTCTCACCCAAAGTACTTGAACAGCTATTGGTGCGTTAACCATACAGGCCAGCAGATAAAAGTAATAACGTGCTATCAAATACCTAATGTTCCGAGCACTGAAATCCTCTAAGAGATTGACAAACGAGAGGGCAAAAAGAGGCCAGTATTGTTGCGGGGGGGGCTGCGCAATAGATCGCCAAGTGTTTTCCACCCTAGCACTAGATAGAAAGGATTCGCTGAAATGTGGCGGACCGTGCTTATTATGGAAAAACATCTGATTAAGGCGAGTGAGAATCTTATGAAGCATGCCTAATCGTTGTTCACTTTGCGTTTAAACCCTGGCGAGTCTCAGTCCTTTGTGCCCTCCTATTGGCTCGATTGCCTTCGTTTCAATTTCTCTTGCTTTAGCTCCAATGGCGCTTTTTCCAGATTTCCCTGTAGGCTGGGAGAGCCCTGAGGGAGGCTTGACAATTATTGGCAGGTAGCTTTGGTTGGTCCGTGCTGAAGATGCGCCTGTTTTGATGCCAAGCCTTGTTGGTGGCTCCTCCGCCGGTCTATCTCCGGAACGCAGCCTTGAAAAGAGAGAAAAACATGAATATTATATCAAGAGACACAACACAGCAACCGTGCTGCCATAGGGCAACCGGGAGGTTTAGATTCTACACAACTAGGATCTAGCGGAGACCAAGCTGGCAAGTGTTGTCCGCATAAGATCAAAAAAGAAGAAGAAGAAACCTCTCACGGGACATTTGCCCTGGTGTATTATACATTACAGATACTTAGAAGGAAAATCGAGCCACAGAGTTGAATTTTCTTTATTATCGTCGGCTTCCTGCGAGGCAGGAATAGGCGTCATGTGCATTCCCTGCATTTTGTTCTTCTCCTAGCTTCACTGGCCTGTCTTGCATAATGTTTGAAAAAAATGTGCAGCCCAATTCATAATGCCACGAGACTGGGGCTGATAGGGCTTGGGAAACCGATTGCCAAGGGCGTGTAATCTTCTGACTTTTGCAAACATGACTGCTGTTGCATAACACCAAAATCATAAGTCTCTACTCGAGTAACCACTTCTCTGCCGGTATGCAGCAGCAGTTGTGTTCGCAACCGTCAGAAAATTAGGAGTATATGCGTCCTGATTCCGGAAGTTGAAATCCGATCAACACTGCAACCGTGACAGCAGAGCACACAATATTAATCGCCGTACTTTCATAGCAGCCCCACCTTCCTCACCAACCACGTGGGGTTTGCTTGTACTGGGTACTCGAGTACAGCAGTCTTTGCGATTACTGTTTACTGGAGTAAACCATGCAGCGAGCTCAGATTAACCCCACCACCTGAGAGAAGCCATGTCATTCAATATGAGGTCCTGATAATTCAATTTGTTTTAATTTTTCTACTGTGGAAGGGTTGACTGGCTCTGTTTAGATGTAGGTAGTGTTTAGGGGGGGGTTACCATTCTGGCCTCCCCGTCGACCTCGCGAAAAGGCGCGCGGCTAGTGCTACACTTTCTGGATGTGTCATAGTCAGGCACTGCGGGATAAGAGGGGGGTTATTTTAATTAATCTGGAATATTTAAGTCAGGTTTGTTCACAATAAATAATATTAAATTGGATGTACTAGGTACAGTACAAGTTCCCGGGAATGTGTTCCCTCTAGTCAATTGAGGCTAACCTGCGCAATAATCCCTGCCTTTTTCGAAATCATATTCCTGCGCGCTCGTACTCTACTGTACTAGAGTACTAGTAGTGTAGAGCACAGCGCTTGTTACGTTAAAATTTACTTGATTGTAGCCTTTATCCACTGCGCTCCAAACGGCGATTGCCCCCGCTTTTCTTTTCTTCACCCCCCAAGGAATTACTTTAACCTTATCTACCGGACAAAATTACTCGAGAACCCACCCTCTTTAACCGTTGAAACACCGAAAACATCCGAAAATGTCCCAACCTCACGGCAATATCAACAGTTTTAATAATACCAATTCTGTTAGCAATGTGTGGAATAACTGCACTGTGGTTGACGAGAAGTCGGAGATCTTGGCCTGGCTATCACCACTCGAACCCCAGATACGACACCACGACATCCAAACCCGTAGGGTAGACGAGGTAGGAGGCTGGCTCTTACAGACTGAGGAATACCGGAATTGGTTTGGTGGTATCGGTAGTATCGGTAGGGACAATTCTGCCGGTTCAGCCTTGTTTTGTTACGGAGGTCCAGGAGTCGGTAAAACATTCATTAGGTAAGAGCGAAGATACTTGAGGAGGGAAAGGTATTGCTAATATGCTATGATTCTAGCTCTGTCGTGGTAGATTCGTTATGCAAGCAAGCAATAGAAAGGAACGCTGTTGTTGCATGCTTCTATTTCGACTTCGCCGCTCAAGATCAATCCCCGGTTGCTGTTCTAGGCTCGGTGCTGAAACAGATTGTTGGCGGACTGGGCGAGGTCCCAGAAAGAATAGTCAAAGCCTTCCGAGATCGAGGCAAGGTTATTGGTGGTAAAAGGTTAGAGCTTTCAGAAATTGTGGAGCTCTTGCAAGATATTTCATCCTCACGATGTACATTTTTATGCATCGATGCGCTAGACGAGTGCCGGCCAGAATATCGCCTTAAACTCCTCGATTTACTTAACAACATTCTCCAGAGGTCCCCTTGCGCTCGGCTATTCATGACCGGGAGGCCACATATCCTGGGGGAGGTTGACAAGAATCTTGCAATGAGGGCAGCGACTAAGTCCATAACACCTACGAAGAATGATATTGTCCTATTCCTCCGAGCAAAACTAAGAGAGGATACGATGCCGGATGCGATGGACGAGAGTTTGGAGGAGGAAATCATACAGAATATCCCTGAAACAGTTGCGGAATTGTAAGTAGGGAGTGTGCACTTCGAAAAATACCTCAAGCTGAGTACTGAACGGTCTTGTATCTAGATTCCTGCTTGTCTTCTTAAGCATCGAGATGATCCTACAAGAGACGACTATATATCGAAGGAGGCAAAAGCTGAGAGAAATGGAGCATGGCTTGGACTTGGGTGGAGCTTACGGGACAACGCTGGGAAGGATTAAGGCTCAGGGTAGGGAGAAAGCAAGAGTCGGGATGGCTGCCTTAATGTGGATCTCCCATTCCAGGCGGCCTTTGCAAGCGGATGAAATATGTCAAGCCATCGCAATCCGGATAGGGTCAAATGATCTCAATAGCGATGATATCCCTGGGATATCAACCTTGCTAGGCTGTTTCCAAGGACTTGCTACAATGGAAAAAGATACCTCGACTATTAGGCTAATTCATTATTCCCTCCAAGAGTATCTTTGCACACATCCTGACCTCTTTGATCGCGTTCATTCGACGATGGCCGAAACTTGCTTGACGTATCTCAACTTCCAGGATTTCGCATCCGGCTCGCACCCAGACCGTCACAGCACACCCTTCCTAGGATATTCTTCAATATACTGGGGAACACACATGCGAATGGAGCTCTCAGATCACGCAATAACATATGCACTCCAGCTCCTTAATCAATTCGATGGTCACAGATCAGCCAAGACCCTCTGGAAGTCGATCAATGGCGGGTTGCCCTGGCACAGGTACCCGGGCGATGAGCCGTTTTCTGCGCTGCATTGTATCTCGTACTTCGGCATCGCCGAAGTCACAAATACATTGATAAAGATGAAAAGATGGGATGTGAACAAAGTTGATCGTGCGGGCACGACGCCACTCATATGGGCTGCAAGATATGGGCATGAAGAAGTCGTGAGGTTGCTTTTACGACAAAAACAGATTCAACCTGATCAGCAGGATGCGATTTATGGCCGGACGGCGCTTTCATGGGCTGCTGGAAATGGATGTGAGGGAGTAGTAAAGTTATTTCTGGGACCGCGATTTGTTAATCCTAAGAGCAGTGGTCGCCGGTGGGGCAAGGTAGCGCGAGCAATGGATGTACTGCTTCTCGGGAGATATGTCAACCCCGATCGCTCGTGTGACTACGGACAAACACCACTTTCGTGGGCTGCCGAGAATGGCCATGAAGGAATAGTGAAGCTACTCTTGGACCGAAAAGATGTCAACCTCGATAGTTCAAGTATATTTGGCAGAACACCGCTCTCGTTGGCTGCCGAGAATGGCCATGAAAGAATAGTGAAGTTACTGCTGGACAGGAAAGGTGTGAGCCCCAATGGTTCAGGTGAACTTGGCGAACCACCGCTCTCGTGCGCTGCCAAGAATGGCCATGAAGGAATCGTGAAGCTACTGTTGGACCGGAAAGATATCAACCCCGATAGTTCAAGTGAATTTGGCCGCACACCGCTCTCTTGGGCTGCTGGCAATGGCCATGAAGGTATAGTGAAGCTACTGCTGGGCCGGAGAGATGTCAACCCTGAAATTCCAGAAACGACGTATGGCCAGACACCGCTCTCGTGGGCTACCTGGGGAGGCCATGAGGGAATAGTGAAGCTACTGTTGGACAGGGAAGATGTCAACCCCGATAGTTCAAGTAAATTCGGCGAAACACCGCTCTCGCGGGCTGCGGAGAATGGCCATGAAGGAACCGTGAAGCTACTGTTGGCCCGGAAAGATGTCAACCCCGATAGTCCATGTAAATCCGGCCGAACACCATTCTTGTGGGCTGCCAAGAATGGTCATGAAGGAATAGTGAGGCTACTATTGGGGCGGAAAGATGTCAACCCCAAAATCCCAGACACGAAGTATGGCCGAACACCGCTCTCGTGGGCTGCCGGGAATGGCCATGAGGGAACCGTGAAGCTACTGTTGGACCGAAAAGATGTCAACCCCGATAGTCCATGTAAATCCGGCAGAACACCACTCTTGTGGGCTGCTAAGAATGGCCATGAAGGAATAGTGAGGCTACTATTGGGGCGGAAAGATGTCAACCCCGAAATCCCAGACACGACGTGTGGCCAAACACCGCTCTCGTGGGCTGCCGAGAACGGCCATGAAGGAACCGTGAAGCTACTGTTGGACCGAACAGATGTTAACCCTAATAGTTTAAGTAAATTGGGCCAAACACCGCTCTCGTGGGCTGCCGGGAATGGCCATGAAGGAGCCGTGAAGCTACTGTTGGGCAGGAAAGATGTCAACCCTCATAGTTTAAATAACTCCGGCGAAACACCGCTCGTGCTCGCGACCCAGAACAGGCACTCTGGAGTCGTTAAGCTGCTACAGGCCCGACTCCCCCCAGGTATCAAGTAATTGCCTTTGCTTCTTGGTTCCTTATAGTTTGTTATTTGTCATTTTGTGTCATGCAAATCGTCGCCTGTTCACAGCAATTGTCGCATGAATGAGCTTTTTGCGGTGTGGTCCTGCATCATTTTCTGTTTTTTGTTTTGTTTTCACTTACTCTTCCGACCTTTAAGGGTTTCAGTTAAAGGTTTCTTGGTTAGGTTCACCTTTCTCCCATTTCTAGGTAGTCTCACTTTTTTTTTCCCAATTGTAGAATGGATTCATGTTTTAGTGGAGTATCTATCTCGTGATTTGTTTTTGAGAAGTGGGTGTTTTTGTATCGTACTGTATAATTCATTTTCATTTTTTGTTTAAATTTAGTGGGGTACAATAGATTTGGGGTAGCACTGTTGGTGTTTTTTCTTCGGATGGAATAATTGTCTGCAGAGTTAGCCATCCGTTAGAGCGATCAATAGTTTCCAGCGTGAAGGCGCAGATGGTGGCGTGAGATCATGAGGCCGATTTAGAATAGTGCGGTGAAATTACGGTCAAGGGCCGGGGTCTTGCGGGAGCGCCCCCCCCCCCCACCTTGTGTTTCTGAATCACACTTACGATATGCCTTCTGAGTCTTGAATGTACAATTTTCATACATCTCTTCCTCTAGCTAACAACAAAACACTCCCAAAACACAACAAACCCTATACACACTCTGCTAATACAACCTGATCCCTAACGATCTCAAGCAATCTAGAACCATCCTAATATCCCCTAATCCTCTGCTATCTCTAAAGCCTATAGGCTACCCATGTGCCAATTCCTATATGCCTCGTCACATAGGGGATGAAACAAGCTAAATACTTGATATCAATCCTCCTACCCCATGGCCAGTAGCCGTCAAAACCATGAAACCGGTGCCCTATGCCTATCGGTATCGGATGTGAAAACAGTCACCGCCAAGTGCCCTATCACCGCGAAACACAAAGCCACATGCCCGATATCCGTAGATCTCGTAGCCGCATACCCGTATCCCCTCATATCCCCTCAACCGCCTAACCGCATACCGTTAAGCACATCATATGCTGGTAGGCATAGGGTATCGGTTTCAGGGTCCTCTCGGTTTCTCTGGCCATAGGTATGAAGTATCGGGTATTTGGTTTCTTTCATACCTTATGTCACTCGGCATTGGGGATTTGGCAGAATAGTAGGGTATACTTGGTTATTTAACAGGTCTCTGGACGCTTTGCATTTATTAGTACCTATCTTGGGAAAAAACGTCGGAAGACCTTTTAAATGGCCAAGTAGGTTTTTGGGGATCATAGAGGATCATGTGACATAGGGATGGTTCTGGATTACTTGAGATCGTTAGGGATCAGATTTTTTCAGCTGAGTGTGTTTAGGGTTGTGTTGCGTTTCGGGAGTGTTTTGTTATCATTAGCTCGGGTGGGGGAGATATATGAAAATCGGAAGCTCAAGACTGAGAAGGCATATCATAAGTGTAATTCAGAAACACAAGACTAGAAAACACCCCCAAAAAGACACTAGTTCTTCGCTGGAATTTCACCGCACTATTCCCAACCGGCTTTATGATCTCACGCCACCACCAGTACCTTGATGCCGGAAACTATCGATCGCTTCCACGGAGGGCCAACCATGCAGATGGTTTGTGAATCGGAAGAAGAAAACTCCAACAATTACTGCTCTAAATCTATTGCATTCCACCGAATTCAAACACAAAAAGGGAAGAAAAGAAGAGTTATTATAGTAGAGGACAAAGACGACCGCTCCTCAAAAATAAATAGCGAGATACATGCAACACCAAAACATGGATCAATTCTAGAATTGTGAGAAAAAGAAGAGTGAGATTACCAGGGAGTGGGAGAAACGCGAACCTACTTCTAATTTAGTCACTGAAACGCCAGATGAGAGAATGGGAGAAAAGAAGGAAAGACAGATGGTGATCTAAGAGCACACCCCTAAAAGGGAATTCATGCGATAGTATCTGTACAAAAGTGGCGATTTCAATGACGCAGGGTGACAAACTCCAGGGAACGAAGCGGGGACACAATTACGGGATACATCAAGAGTGTCGGGTCTGTAGTAGCTCTACGACTATGTGGTGCCCGTTTTCGGCGGCGAGAGTGAGCGGTGTTCGGCCGAATATACTTGCAGTGTTGGGGTTGACATCTTTCCGGCCCAACAGTATCTTCACTGTTCCTTCATGGCCATTCTCAGCAGCCCACGAGAGCGGTGTTTGGCCATACACTATGTCTGGGATTTCGGGGTTGACATCTTTCCGCCCCAATAGTAGCTTCACAATTCCTTCATGGCCTTTGCTGGCAGCCCACGAGAGGAGTGATTGGCCATACGTCGTTTCTGGAATTTTAGTGTTGACATCTTCCCAGCTCAACAGTAGCTTCACTGTTCCTTCATGGCGATTCTTGGCAGCCCACCAGAGCGGTGTTAGGCTGGAATTACTTAAACTATTGGGGTTAATGTCTTCCGGCCCAAGAGTAGCTTCACTGTTCCTCTATGGCCATTCCCGGCAGCCCACGAGAGCGGTGTTCGCCCGGATTTACTTAAACTATTAGGGTTGACATCTTTGTTATTACTATCCATTTTTCACAATCTTTTCGGTCCAATAGTAGCTTCACGATTCCTTCATGGCCATTCTTAGCGGCCCTCAAGAGCGGTGTTCGGCCGGATTTACTTAAACTATCGGGGTTGGCATCTTTCCGGTCCAACAGTAGCTTCACAATCCCTTCATGGCCATTCTCGGCAGCCCACGAAAGCGGTGTTTTGCCATACCATGTGTCAGCGATTTCGGGGTTGACATCTGTTCGGTCCAACAGTAGCTTCACAACCCCTTCATGGCCATTCCCGGCAGCCCTCGAGAATGGTGTCCGACCATACTCCGTATCTGGAATTTCAGGGTTGACATCTTTTCGGTCTAATAGTAGCTTCACAATCCCTTCATGGCCATTTGCGGCAGCCCAAGAGATCGGTGTTTGGCCAGATTTACTTAAACTATTAGGGTTGACATCTTTCTGGTCCAACAGTAACGTGATTCCCGGGGATGCGGCTCAGGACAGGGATCCGGCTCACCCATAGCAACCAGTCAAAAATCAAACCAACATTTGAATATCTTAATGAATAATAGAGATACTAACTTGAAAATCAAGTC
>Ga0307509_10004011_pt1 | contig 21650 bp, 20 predicted proteins | sample 10_EM_MG_FD_202245 | JGI IMG/M metagenome (GOLD analysis project Ga0307509, IMG submission 202245) | Populus trichocarpa ectomycorrhiza microbial communities from riparian zone in the Pacific Northwest, United States - 10_EM | ecosystem: Host-associated > Plants > Roots > Unclassified | place... | reverse complement strand
CACCGCCCATCTCACTTAGAAGAAATAAGAACCAGAACTCCTACCAATCTGCTCTCATACTACACAATTCCTCCTCACTTAGCGTGCAACGCAACCCCCTCGTACTTGCGCAGTATTCTCCACATAGTAGTAAAGATTGTGCACCATAGCCATATTTCAAACAGGTCTCCCTTTCCATCACCAGCACTCCCGGGCTAACAATAAGGAAAACAAACACTTTCCTGCCTCCGGGTTTCAAGCTCTCTCTCTCTCCGGTGGACCTTACAGTACTTCCGCTTTTCTCCCGACTTTCCCGAAAGCTGCACGAACCTAGAACTATTGCGCATTCCTCCGTTCACGATGCTTTCCACAAACACGGTTGAAGCCAAACCAAATGCCCGAAGCCAAAGCGAGTCTCCGGAAACAAACCCATGCCCGGTTCCTTAGCGCATTTCCGAAGCCAAACAAACTAGCGCGCTCCCGGAAGCTATCCTCACAACAAAGGAAGTATCAGGAAAGTATGGCGAGCGGTACCGTTTTCAACATGGTGGACTTGCAGTAGCTCTACCACTCGCTTGTGCCGCTTCTGGGAAGCTAGTGAGAGCGGTGTCCGGCCACCCGTGTCTGGTAGATTGGGGCTGACGTCTTCCCGTTCTGACAGTAGCTTCACTCGAAGGTTGGCTATCATCAGTCGAGAGTATCTTGGGGTCCTTATTCTTTCTATTAGGCCGGGGGTGTTCTGTATGTAAACAAACTCGACTTTACAGAAAAAACTCTCCATCCAGAATATCGCTCCTAGTCCCCCCCTTTCTCGTTCCTCCTTTCCATCCACACAACTTCATTGAACATCTCCGAAACCTATATTCCCATATTTCCCTTTTCCTGGTTTTGTCCTCGTGCACAGTTTCCCACATCATCTATGATCTACTACTGTCCTGATACGGTCTTCTTCCTCCTAAATATCATAGTGCTATACCGTTGTGTTCCAGCTTCTAGCAAGCCTTAATCTCAAACCTCCGTTCATCCCTAGCACCAATCCCTAAAACACCCTAAACATTCCTCCTTCGTCTAACTCCTGATCCAAACATACCATCGTTCTTGTAATACCGTACCATTCGATGGTGCAACCGCCTTCATACCCAATTCCTTTCAACCGCGTACCATCAGTGTTCCGACGTAGCCATGACACGGAACCCTCGTGAAATTTCAACAGCTCCGACTCAGCTTCCCCACACTGTACCTTCTCCCTAGTCTCTATGGTACCATTGGCGTTCTTTTCAACCCCTCCCCTTCCCCTTATCTCCTTGTGACTTCATCATCCCCGTGTATGTTGTATTGTACCCGCCGAAAGAGCGGTTGGGTGGTGTCTCATGTTAGGTCGGAACGTTTCTATTTTCCACACTATCGGCGCCGAGTCATAGTATATGAACTAAGAAGCTCTCGGGTAGTTTACTCTGAAAACTTTTCTTGTTCCCCTTCTCTACCTGAAAAGCACCGATTTTTCTCATCTACACTGCCAGGTGGAGTCTCTCTGTCGTTCTTCTATTTAGGGTTCTTGGTATTTCTTTAGTCTTGCATCATGATAGTGCGAAGTTTGGAGGGGAATGTAGAGTTGCTGGTTTGAAGCCCTGTATGATAGTATATATGAGAGTTCTGGCATGTTATTGGATCTCGCCGGGTGAGTGATCGCGATTCCATTTCTCCATAATAATAATAATAATATTTAAGAGCTGCTATTATACTTGCCTAAAAGTAGAAAGCCCTAATACCAACGCCTTCTAGTCTATACTATTTTCTAGGAAAAACCTATGAACACTGGCTAACGAGAAAGCCTGGTACTTCCCTCCATGGTGGTCTATGACCCTATTGCCTCTCCTTCCATTGAGTATCATACCACTCCCTCTCCAAACTAACACCAATTACCTCAACAAAACACAAATCGGTCAACCACAACCCACCCAATCCACCACCTAGAAGCAGCACTTAACCTCCCGCCGGTTCCAAAAAGAAAACAACTCAAAGAAAGATAAAAAAAGCAGTGTCATCTACCACCACCCCTCCCCACACCACACCAAAAAAAAACCCCCTCAACGGGCAAAACCAACTTTATAACCCTCCAAACAAGCATCGTCTTCTCGGGCGAGCACACCCCGACCTTAGAGGAGGCATACACTACCATCCTTCCCAACCGCCGGGGCATCACCTTGATAATCGTGGATCTGGGCGGATCCGAATGTCTCGAGCGCTTGCGCAGCATATTCCTTTCCCGGTGGGGTATTGACGGGCGGATATGTTATCGTTTATGCCGTGGATAACATATAGAGTTAGAGAAATGTCAGGGGGGAATGGTGGGGGGCTGTGGAGCATTGGAATGGAGCGGAAGGAAGAGGAGGCAGGAGGGGGAGGGTTTTCGTGGTTGGATGCAAGGGGGATTTGATCGATTTGGCGGAGTGTGATGGCTTTGTGGAGAACTGGAGAATTGTTCCTTCGGCGCTAGAGGGGTTGGGGATTATTGAGGCCCCGGAGACGATTGTGAAGGAGTGTTTGGGGGAGCGATGGTAGGGGGGGATGGGGCGTGGCTGGGTTGAGTGATGTTTGGTGCTTTGTTTAACAATGATATTGTGAATGGCAGGATTGTGAGTAGATGTGTCGTCTCGTCACGGCTCGGTAGAATCCTAAAGACAGGCATTGTTTCCATAAGGGATCGTTGGTTCTAACTCGTGGAGAACACCCTCTGCTGGCGGCTCCTGTAAGCCGTATGGCATCGCCTGCTGACTTCTAGCCGTTCCAGTGGGTAGCGACGCGAAACTACTTTTGCTAGCTAAAGGGATGCTCAGACTTCCGGAATCAGTATAGTAGTAAGTGAGGGTGTTAACAGGAGAGATGTGAGCTTTCGATACGTCTTTGCTCAATGACATGATTCGGTCTGAGATGGTGAAGCGATATCTAAGTGGAAGCCGGAATATTAGGAATTTTTTTGGGGTAAAGTATTTTTGCTCCTAGGGTAGATAGTTCACAGGTAGGCGCGAGTTGGAGAATTGGAGTCGCTCAAGACGAGGAAACGGGGAGATGCATTTTTAGCAACATTCAACAGCGATAGGGCACATGCGTTCGGATAGTCTCAGGGGATCAGGGGTTATCACTCGCTTGTCATTCCTTCGGGCCCCCGATTCAATTATAGTCATCCCGGAAAGCAAACTTTTCCAAGGGAACCTGGCCAAGCACTTGTTGGCAAGAAATCTCCTTGAGGGAAGACGAATGAAATAAGGTAAATTGTCTGCCTATCTATGGGGTACAGCTATCAAATTGACTATGTCTTGACATTAAGGAATCCAGGAATAGGAGAAAGCGACATAAGAAGGAAGAAGGAAGGAAAAATAAGAGACTCGAAACCCAAGCAAGATAAATACACTAGGTATTCCTGGGTAATACCGTAAAAACTCGAATAATTGGACTGTGTGCTCTGTCGTCCGAAGTTTCATCCTACACACCAAAAAAACAAGCCCCCCCGAGGCAAAAGATAAAGTAAAAAAAACTCAGATCTTACTAGGAGAGGCAAGTCCAACGTCCTAGCACACGGTCCAATTATTCGAGTTTTTACGGTAAGTTGATACAGGGGGTCCGCGTCCTCCCGCACTACGGGGCTTCGGCCTCTGCCTTACGGCGTAGCCTAGCCATTAGCTGCTCTATAATCTTCGCGGTAACCTTATCTCTCACAGCCTGCACACGAAAACCAGCTGGCGGGGGCTTCACCGGTCGGGGATCTCCCATTCCCCGCTTCTTCTTCTGTCCCGTCGGAGCCCGTGCTCTCTGGTAGGGAGATAGCTGAACGGGGTTGGGATTCCGGCGAGCCCTCCGAGTAATGGGCTTGGGATACTCGGCGGCCCTGTAAGGCATGGGGGGCGGGTTCAACCTGATTCGTTTGGGGGCGAAGCCTGCGGACCAGTTGACTCTCCTTGGTGGTGGGGACTCGGAGGGGATTTCTGTTCCGGCGGCGGCGGAGGCGTCACGCCAGCCATCCATGAGAGTAGGTACCCTGCGCTGTCGTGGCTGTGTCTTGGATTTTTTCGCTCCGGGCCCCTTAGCGGTTCCGTGACCGTCATCCCTCTGATTGCGGATAAGTTGAAGGTGCATGCCGTAGAAGGCGTCACCTGTGGTTCTCTGAAACAGCGTATCTGTCCACAGCGCCAAGGGCCTAGAATATTCTTCCGGCAGCCTCCCCCACTCCCCGCTCGGCCCTAGGCCCGCCCCGGGGTTGCGGTGAATGAATTCCCTCATTAGGGCGAATACAGGCTCCAAGTACCAAGTATCCCAAAGTTCGTTAGCGTCGAGGCCCCTTCTCAGCCGCTCCTGAGGGGTATTGTTCGTGTTGTTCCCGGGGAGCACGCATGCTTCTTCGGCCTCTACGTCTGAGTCGCAGTGCATTTCTGCTGAGTCTATGATGCTCTCGTCATCGCCGGAGCTGAGGTCCTCGGGGTAATCTTCGGCAAAAAAGTCCTCTTCACCAAGCGGTCCACCGTTGTTCTCGATGATGTCCCAGTCAGGGAACGGCTTCCGCTCGGCACCTAGCTGTGTGGCGCGGTTATTGAGCCTTTCCCTGTCTTCATCCTCCAATCGGTATGGCAGCACGTTGAAGTTTACGCCATTGGGACCGGCGTGTGCCCTCCACTCTCTGGGATCGAAGTCCGTCACGTCGGTCAAGTCCTGGACGCACAAGGACGGAGGGTCGTAAGAGCCTGTCTCCCAATCTATGAGCCCGATAACCTTGCTACCATGCACCATTACATTAAAGCCTCCTCCAAGGTCATTGTGATTCAGGGAAAAGAACTCCGGGTTGGTTGGGCGAGCCACCTGGTCGATGTTTCGGATTGTAGTTTCTAGGTAGGTTATTGTATCGTGCCAGTTGTTGAAGTCCGAGAGGCGGGAGATTACTCTATTATTATCTCTCCTCATTTCGCAGTATATTAGCTCTCGGCGAAGGGAAGCTAGTATTAGTTCGTGACGATTTGGGAATGGGCCGCGGTTGATCTGGTCCCAGAGTCTATGCTGCTCTGACTATCAGCGGTCACCCAAAAATTTATGTTGTGACATTGTAAACAATAAGGCGAAAGAGAGGGGACGGGGGAAGAGAAACCCTGCTATCATCCCACCACACATTGGAGCAATAAGGTCCAACCCTCCGTCCATCCAGGGCATGCCGGGGAACCCCGAGCTGATTCTCCGCCTGTGTCATGACAGCAAGCCTGACGACCGCCATCTGTCTCACAAACCTGATCATCCTCTCCTTTGACCACCACTGTGGATAACTATCGCGATACCCCCTCCCTGGAAGGTACTCCATTGCAATGAGATTCCGCTGCTCCCGGACGGAGTAAACCCTGGGCGCCCGGGCACAGTTGTTGTTGCGTCGGAAGGCTTCGGCAGCGTGGTGCAGACTGGCGGCCTCCAGTTGGACCTTCTCGATGTGCGCCTGTTGCTGGTTGTCCGTCTTGAACCATTTGAGGATGAATTTGGTGTCGTAGTAGGGCGCGAACGGGACCCGCATAAGACTCACTATGGCTCTGTCGGTGTTCGCCAGATCAAAACCGCGGTGCGCGCTAAAGTTTTCGCATGTGTGGAATGATGCAAGGCTTGTATTGATGAATTCGTCTATGAGTCTTGCGTAGCGTATTGGGTCTAAGGGCTGGCCGCGGCGTGGTTTCGTCCGAAGGTCAGTCATCTTGGGAGAGAGTTGTGGTGTTTTTTTCCCTTTATTTCTTTCCTCTGGGCTGGAAATAAGCGAAAAGAGGCCGGGAGACTTACATATATCTTCTTGCCCATCAAAGAACATGCCGACCGCCAACTAATCCCATAATTTCTTTGTCCTTCCACACTACACCATCAACCCCCTAAGAATCCCACCAAAGTGCCGGACAAAGAGATCGCCCGATTAGGATTTTAACGACGATTCATCGCAATGAAACACTCCACATCACCCCGCACTTTCAACACCATCTAAAGAAGTTTCCCTCCATCAAATATTAGTTTCTTCGTATTCTCTTGTGAATTTATATTTTTTCACTGGTTTTTTTGGTTTTCATGATATTGGAGTTGCTGGGGGAGTGCTGTTGCCATGGCCGGAGTTTTTCATGCTTGTTGATCCGAGGTTAATTTTGTCAGCGAACAATACAATCCCTCGATCAGTTGCATTTTGGCACGGGGAGACTAGCCGTTAGTTGAATGACAAATTGCGTTGTAGGTGTATCCATACTCGTAGTGAACCTAAACAAAGGGTATGCATGAGTGAGAAACCGTGATCGCTCTAGGGGGACAAAGAATAGCTATAATTGAAAGGTTATGCCAGCGGGAGGAACAAAGGGTCCCCAAAGAGCAACCTGGAAACCATTCCATAATAGTCCCCGCGAATTTCGACAATGCCGTTCCCCGGTGGATGCACTCTCGAGCATACCGGATTTTCCTGCCGTGGCAGGCGCCACCGATAATGAACCCGAAGGGATTGACAGTTGCTCCCTATGTAACATATAGTATAATCACTGTACCATCATTACTTTTTTTTATTTTTATTTACTCATCCTAACTAGTCTACTGTACGATCTCAAGTAAGGCATCCGCAGTAATATTGCCGAGGTTATGGTGTCGTGTGGTAATGGCACTAGAATTACAGCTCCCTCAATCATCCGGGAAATCGGTGCACCGAACCGGGCTCCCGCTGTTGCGATTGGCTTCATATTTCATATTCCCCAAGAAGGCACCGCACTCACCCGCAGAGAATGTCATACAAAACTCAAACTTTTGACAGACAAACGAAACCACTAACCTCCGGTAACAGTGAAGAGGTCTCAATCTCTACAAGGAGTTTCGGGTGGGGTTGCGGCTCGAAAAACCTCTCGTTAGCATGTTAAAATTGCCGGTTAGTACCCTTTCGTTTAAAGTTTGGGTGCCGCTACTTGCCGCTTACCTAGTGAGAAATTCCTAAAATATATTTAGCTAATTGACAAGGTAATTAAATGTCATCTGCATGCGGTGTCTTAGATTTTAGATATTTTGTGCATTTTACGATTTTTCCGAATAGCCTATTTGTGATTTGGTGTAGCCTTGTTCCACTATGTGCTTCACTCCTGCGTATGGGAGTTTCCTCCTCAATTTCAATTAATAGCACCAATTATTTTCTCGCCTGGGCGATTTCCTCTTTGAAAACAATGTAGGACACTAGTAGAAATCTACGGTGAGGGTTAGATTTCCCCGCCACCCTGATCTCGCTATTTTGTTCAGTGATCCCGTGAGGCAAGTCCCGACTGGGGTCAGAATTATGGATCGGGGCTATGGGTAGGTGGTCCGGCCAGACCGGTTGTGGTTTTAAAATGCCTGAGTCAGCCCGGTGCAAACCACACGTGGCCGCCAGAGCCCAACGGTGCTCAGGCCAAAGCCCGGAGATGCTTAGTGAGTGAAATGAAAATCAAGTCTCCCTTGCTCCCATAATCCATACTCATGTCTGCGGCCGGGGAAGCTAGTCGGTATCCTCCAAGTATGGTCCGTTGACAAAATTAACCGCGTTTCAACCAAGAGGGAAAAACTTGGGCCATGACAACAACACTCCCCCACCAACCCCACTATCCTTAAAACTAAGAAAAAAACCAAAGGTGTAAGTATAAGGCAGAATACATAGTAGAAATTAAAATTTGCGCTAGGGAAAGTTCTTTAAGTGGTGTTGAAAGTGCAGGGCGATGAGGAGGGTTGCGTTGCCATCAATCGTTGAATCGCGGTTAATTTTGTCAACGTACTATACAATGCGGTACCATTACTTACGCAGTTTAATTTATGGCAGCTAGCCACCTACGATAAGTCTATGTACAGTCTTTACACTGCTCGCAATTGCCTTAGGAGTGCTTTCTCCATCTCACCACTGCTCCTCTATCTATGCTAAAAAAAAAAGCGCTCTATGTAGACTTCATCTCTTACTCGGGGAAGAGGTTGAGCGGAGAGAAAAGGAAGCGGAAGGAAATAATTCACAACAAGAGGGAAACAAAATATGTTTGAATGAAAACTGCAAGCTATAAATTGAACGTTCCTCCCATAAGATAACTATTTTATACCCCACCAACCAGACTCTACCATACACTATGAACACAAACTCATACATCATCACTCGACTATTAGAAAGGAAGTTTCACACCTCGGTTATATTTCTTCTGTGCACTCCCATCTCTGTGACTTTCCTTGGCATAAAAATGGTAATGTTCACAAACAGCCTCCACAAGCAACGCGGCCTGGAAGGGAGGGAATGGGGGTGATTTTCACAAGGTGGTGTCTCCTAAGGCTCAAGCGGGGTTGGGGGTTGGCAGTTAGTAAGTCTAGGTCTAGAAGGGTGCAATCGCTTTCTTGTGGCCGACCCCCCACTGCGTACATGAGCGGTGTTTTACCAGTACCATCTGGCTTGTGGGGGTTAACTTCTTCCCGTCCGAGCAGTATTTTCACTACAGCCGCACCTCGCTATAACGAAACACTTTAAACGGGAACCTCGCTGTTACAAATGAACCTTCTGAAAATTTACACCCCCGCTCCCATACAAACAGACCTCGCTATGAGGAATTTCTTCTGAAACCTCGATATAACGAACGAAAGAACCTGCATTCTTGGGTTTCGTTATAACGAGGTGCGACTGTACTCACTCACGTCCATCCTCAGCAGCAGCATACGAGAGCGGTATTTGACCCGAATTATCTGGCTTTTCGAGATTGACCTCTTTCCGTCCAACTAGTATTTTCACCACTTCCTGATGTCTACGCTCAGCAGCATACATAAGCGGTGTTTGGCCCCACCAAGTTGGCGTGGTCGGGGTTAACCTCTTCCCTCCCGAGCAGTATCTTCACCACTAGTCCCATTTGCGTTCTTTTCAACCCCTCCCCTCCCCCTTATGTGCTAGTGACTCCATCGTCCTCGTGTATGTTGTATTGTACCCGCCGAAAGCGCGGTTGGGTGGCGTCTCACATATTACACCGAAACGTTTCCATTTTCCACCCACCGGCGCCGAGTGATAGTATATGAACTATGATGCTCTCGGGTAGTTTACTCGAGATTTATTTTCTTGCTTGTTCCCCTTCTTCACCCGAAATGAACCGATTTTCTCATCTCCACCGTCAGGTGGAGTCTCTCTGTCGTTCTTTTATTTATGGCTCCCTGTATTTTGTTAGTCTTGCATCATGCTGGTGCGATGTCTAGAGGGGAATGTAGAGTTGCCGGTTTGAAGCTTGGTATGATAGTATATATGGGAGTTCTGGAATGTTATTGGATAATTATTGGGTGAGTGATCGCGGTTCCATTTTTCCATAATAATAATATTATTCAAGAGCTACTATTATTCCTACCTAATGTTGAAAGCCATAATCCCAACGCCTTCTAGCCCATACTATTTTCTGGGTAAACCCTATGGACGCTGGCGAATGAGGAAGCCTGGCACTTCCCTCCGTGTATGGCCGTATTGCCGCTCCTTCCACTGCGTCCCACTCCCTCTCCAGACCAACACTAATAAGCTCAACAAAACATAAACCAGTCAACTACAAGCCACAGAATTCACCGCCTAGCAGCACCACCACTCACAAAACCTCTCACCGATTAAAAAAAAAAAAACTCAAAGGGAGAGAAGAGAAGCAAAATGATCCACTATCACCCCTCCCTACACTACACTAAAAAAAAACTCTAACAATCCTTCTCCTTGGCTCTCTATCAACGGGCAAAACTAACTTCATAGCTCGCTAAACTAGCAACGTTTCTGGGGCGAGCACACCCCGACCCTAGAAGAGGCCTACATTACCACCCTTCACAAACACCAGGGCACCACCTTGATAATCGCAGATCTGGGCGGATCAGACTACTTCGAGCGCTTGTGCAGCATATTCCTTGCCCAAGGGAAATTGACGAGTACGTCATCGTTTATGCTGTGGATGACTTGCAGAGTTAGAGGAATGTGGGTGGGAAAAGGTGGGGCCCGTGGAGAATTGGAATAGAGCAGGAGGAAGAGAAGGTAGGAAGGGGAAGGTTTTCGTGGTTGGATGGAAGGGGAATTTGATCGATGAGGCGGCGTGTAATGGTTTTGTGGAGCACGGGGGAATTGTTTGTTCGGCGTTGAATGGGTAGGGGTGGTTGAGGCTTGGGAGACGATTGTGAAGGGGTGTTTGGGTGTTTGGTGCCTTGTTTGGCTATGATATTGTGGATGGCAGGGTTGTGGGTAGATATGTCCTCTCTGTTGAAAAATCACGAAGGTTCCATATCAGAGAAATAGTTGGAGGGCTGATGGGACATGGCTGAGAGGAATTTGGTTTGATAACGGTTGCACGCTTGGGAAGTATGGTATCAGAACAGTCACGGTATGCTTTGGCTGAGACGTTAGCTAAAGCAGGAACGTTTGGGATGTTTTAAGAATTGGCACTAGGGAAGACTAGAGGTTAGAGATTAAGGTTTACGAGAGTTGGAACATATCAGTGTCACACTCTGATGGTTAGGAAACGGATAGCGGTGTTAGGACTGTGAAGGATCGCAGAAGATGGAAGAAATAGTGTAAGAGGATGGAACGAGAAAGATGGAATGAGGAAACAGAAGTTTCGGGAAACCTCTGAGGAGTTGGATGGATGGAACGAAGATAGGAGAAAATAGTTGAGGGTGTTGCGGACGAAGAATCCTTTCTGTAAAGTCAACTTTGTGTATATATATGACATGTCTGGAGACGTAGAAAGAAAAAGAACCCCAATACACTCTCTATCGATCATAGCCTATTTTGAAGACTCTCGTCACCGCTCGGTGGAATCCCAAGCACTGACATGGTTTTTCATAAGAGATCGTTCGTTCTAATTCGTGGAAATACGTTCTGCTTGCGGCTCCTGTAAGCCTTATGGAATCGCCTGCTAACGCCGGGCAGTCAAGGGGGGGTAGCGACGAGAAACTATTTGTTGTTAGCTAAATGGATGCTCAGAGCTCCGGAATCGGTATGGTAAGTGAGGGTGTTAAGAAGAGAAATGTGCGCCTTCAATACGTCGTTGCTTATTGACATGGTTCGGTCTGCGATTGTGAAGCGATATCCAAGTGGAAGCCTGAGTCTTAGGAATATTGTTTGCGGAAAAGACTTTTGCTCCCAAGTGTGCGTGGGAGCGTAGATGGTTCACTAGTAGGAGTGAGCTGGAGAATTAGAGGCGCTCAAGACGAGGGAAAGAGGAGATGCGTTCTCTGGCTACATTCAACAGCGATGGACACATGCAATAGAATAGTCTCCTGGGATAACCATTCTCACTCGATTGTCATTCCTTGCTGCCCCCAATTCTATTGTAATCATCCCCGGAAGCAAACTTTATCAAGAGAACCTGGCCAAGCACTTGTTAACAGGAAATCTCCCTGAGTGAAGACGAAAGAAATAAGGTAAATTATCTGAATATCTATGGGGTACAACTATCAAACTAACTATATCTTGACATTGAGGAATTCAAGAATTGTAGAAGGCGACATAAGAAGGAAGTAAAAAGGAAGGAAAAATAAGAGACCCGAAATCCAAGCAAGATAAGTACACTAGGCATTCCTGGGTAATAAGTTGATACAGGGGGTCCGTGTCCTTCAGCGGTACCGGGCTTCGACCTCTGCCTTACGGCACAGCCTAGCCATCAACTGCTCCATAATCTTCGCGGTGACCTTATCTCTCACAGCCTGCACACGAAAACCAGCTGGCGGGGGCCTCACCGGTGGAGGATCTCCCATCCCCCGCTTCTTCTTCTGTCCCGTCGGAGCGTGTCCTCTCTGGTAGGGTGATAGCAGTATGGGGTTGGGGTTCCGGCGGACCCTCCGGGGAATGGGCTTGGGATACCTGGCGGCCCTCCGAGGTATGGACGGCGGGTTTAACCTAATTCGTTTGGGGACGGGGCCTCCGACCCAGCAGACTCTGCTTGATGGCGGGGACTCAGGGGGGCTTTCTGTTCCAGCGGCGTCGTCGGCATCTCGCCAGCCATCCATGAGAGTAGGTACCCTGCGCTGTCGTGGCTGTGTCTTTGATTTTTTAGCTCTAGGCCCCTTGGCAAGTCGAGGATCAGCATCCGCCCTCTGATGGTTGATAAGTTCAGCGTGAACGCCCTGGAAGTAGCGCTCTGTGACAATCTGAAATAGCGGATCTATCCACAGTGCCAAGGGTCTCGAATATTCTTCCGGCAGCTTCCCCCACTCCCCGCTCGGCCCCAGGCCCGCCCCGGGGTTGCGGTGAATGAATTCCCTCATTAGGGCGAATACAGGCTCACAGTACCAGCTACTTCCAAGTGCGTGAGCGTCGAGGCCCCTTCTCAGCCGCTCCTGCGGGGTATTGTTCGAGTTGTCCCCTGGGAGCACGCATTCTTCTTCGGCCTCTACGTCTGAGTCGCAGTGCATTTCTGCTGAGTCTATGATGCTCTCGTCGTCGCCGGAGCTGAGGTCCTCGGGGTAATCATCGGCAAAAAAGTCCTCTTCACCAAGCGGTCCACCGTTGTTCTCGATAAGGTCCCAGTCGGGGAATGGCTTCCGCTCAGCACCTTCCCAGCTGGCGTTCTGATTGATCACTTCCCTGTTGTCTAACTCCAACCGGTATGGCAGCACGCTGAAGTTTACGCCATTGGGACCGGCGTATGCCCTCCACTCTATGGGATTGAAGTCCGTCTCCTGGGTCAAGTCCTGGACGCACACGGACGGATGGTCGTAACCGGCTGCCTCCCAGTCTATGAGTCCGACAACCTTGCTACCGTGCACCATTACATTAAAGCCTAGTCTGAGGTCGTTGTGATTTAGAGAAAAGAACTCCTGGTTGGTTGGGCGAGGCACCTGGTCGACGTTTCGGATTGTAGTTTCCAGGTAGGTTATTATATCTTGCCATCTGTTGAAGTGCGAGAATCGGGAGACTACGCTATTGGTATCTCTCCTCCATCTGGACACTATTAGCTCTCGGCGAAGGGAGGCTAGTATTAGTTCGTGACGATTTGGGAATGGGCCGCGGTTGATCTGGTCCCAGAATCTGTGCTGCTCTGACTATCAGCGGTCACCCAACAATTTACGTTGTGACATTGTAAACAATAAGGTGAAAGAGAGGACATGGGGAAGAGAAACCCTGTCATGCTCCCACCACACGTGGGAGCAATAAGGTCCAACCCTCCGTCCATCCAGGGCACCCCGGGGAATCCCGAGCTGATTCTCCACCTGTGTCATGAGAGCAAGCCTGACGACCGCCATCTGCCTCACAAACCTGATCATCCTCTCCTTTGACCACCACTGTCGATAACTATCGCGATACCCCTTCCCTGGAAGGTACTCCATTGCAATGAGATTCCGCTCCGTCCTGACGGCGTAAACCCTAGGCACCCGGGCAAAGTTGTTGTTGCGCCGGAAGGCTTCGGCAGCGTGGTGCAGACTGGCGGCCTCCAGCTCTACCTGCTCGATGTGCGCCTGAACATCGTGGTCCGTCTTGAACCATTTGAAGATGAACTTGGTGTCGTAGTAGGGTGCGAACGGGACCCGCATAAGACTCACTATGGCTCTTCCGTGATTCGCCAGACCAACGCCGCGTGCTGCGCTAAAGTTTTCGGGTGTTTGGAAGTCTGCAAGGCTTGTATCGAGGAATTCGTCTATGAGTCGTGTGTAGCGTGTTGGGTCTAAGCGCTGGCCGGAGCGCGGTTTCGTCCTAAGGTCAGTCATCTTGGGCGAGAGTTTTGTTGTTTTTATCTTTTTATTTCCTTCCTCTGGGGCTAGAAATGGGCGGAAAGGGTCCCGGAGGCTTGTATATACTGTATATTACCCATCAAAGAACATGCTGACCGCCAACTAATCTTATAATTCCTTTGTCCTTTCACCTAACAAGCTCAACCCCCGCTGAGCCCCACCAGAGCGTCGGACAAAGAGATTGCCCGATTAGGCAGTACAATCCCTCGGTACCTGTATTTTTCCATGGAGAGACTAGCCGTTAGTTGCATGACAGAGGTTGCGTTGTATTATAAGTGTATCGATAGTGAACCTTAAACAAAGGATATGCACGAGTGAGAATTCATGATCAGCACAGGGGACAAAGAATGGATAATATGTATGCTGGTATGGGAAAACTGGGCAAATCCACCAACCCGACAAATTTATTTCAACGCATATGATACTTCTTGAGTATGGAGGGTACCACCTAATAAGCTGAAGAAAGAAAAATTTACAAGCGAATTGAAATATTTATAGGTTGTGAAAACCAAAATCTCAAACCATTAGCTTTTTTGCATACATGAATAGCTAGCTGTTCAATCTACCTGAAATATATTAATAAGCCATTTTTAGGAGCCCAATTGATTGTTATAGAGAGTTTTGTAATGTAATATGCACCTTAAACTAATATTATTAGATGAGTTTTAACAAGTTTACACAGATGACAACCATTGCTATACAAACTTCAAAGTGGAATAACTCAAAACCATGTTTAAGGTGTCTGCCCAGTTTTCCCATATCAACACCCATATGATGGAAATGTTATGCCAGCGGGGGTAACAAAGGGTCGCCAAAGAGCAACCCAGAAGCCATTCCATATGTTATCCAGCCCATTATGTTCCCCGCGAATCTCCAGAATACCGTTCCCCGGTGGATGCACTCTCGAGCATACCGGACTTTCGTGCCGTGGCAGGCACTACCGATACTAAAGCCGAAGGGATTAACAGCTGCTCCCTATGCAATATATAGTATAATGACTATACAAGCTTTACTTTTTTCTTTTCTTTTTCTTCCTAACTACTGTGTGATCTCAAGTAAGGCATCAGCAGTAATATTTCCGAGGTTATGATGTCGTATAACAATAACACTAGAATTACGGCGCCCTCAATCAACCGGGGAATCAGTGCACCGAACTGGGCTCCCACTATTGAAATTGGCTTCATGTTTCGTATTCTCCAAGAAGGCACCGCACTCACCCACAGAACATGTCAGACAAAACTGAAACCATTTACAGAGACAAACGAAACCACTAACCTCCGGTAATAGTGAAGCGGTCTCAATCTCTACAGGGAGTTAGGGGTAGGTTTGCGGCTCGAAAGTCCTCTCGCTAGCATCTTATAAAGTGCCGGTTAGTGTCTTTTTTTTGGCTGTTGGAAAGTTTCGGTGCCGCTACTTGAGGCTCATCTAGTGAGAAATTCCTAAAACATGTGTAGCTAATTCACGAGGTAATTAAAGCTATCCGAGTAGTGTCTTAAAATTTAGATATTTCGTATTCTTAGCGATTTCTCCGAATAGCCCATTGTGTCGCTGTGTGTTGCTGTGTAGCCTTGTTCCACCGTTTCCTTCACTGATGCGGATGGGAGCTTCCCCATCAATCTCAATTCGTAGCACTAATTATTTACTGGCAAGGGCGATATCCTCTTTGCAAACACTGCCGGACACTTCTGATAACATACAGTGAGCGTTTACCTTTCCTAATCTTCTGATCTCGCTATTTTGTTCAGTGATCCAAAGTAGCCAGTCCGGGCTAGAGCGGAAGCTATTTATCGGTAGTCCGGCCAGTCCGGCGGTGGTTTTAAAAAGTTTGAGTCATTCCGGTGTAAACCACTGGCGGCCGCCAAAGCCCAGCGGTGCCCAGGCTAAAGCGCCCAGATGCCTAGTGAGTGAGATGTGAAGCTAGTCTCCCAGGCTCCCACACTCCATACTCACGTCTGTAGCCGGGGCAGTTAGTGGGCATCCACTAAGTGCAATGCTGTACCATTCCTTACGTAGTATAATTTATTGTAACCAGCCATCTACAATATGATAGATCTATGTACGATCTTTATATTTCTCGTAACTGCCTCGGGAGCACTTTCTCTATCACCCCACTGTTCCTCTATCTAGACAAAGAAAAAAGCGCTCTATGTACAGTTCATCCATTACTCGGCGGGGGGGTTGTTGGATGGAGAGAAAAGGAAGTGGAAGGACAAACAAAAAATAGTAATGGGAACAAGGATAAAAAAGGCGCGGGAAAGAATTCACAACTAGAAGGAAACAAAATATGAATGAAAACTGCAAGCTATAAATTGAACCTTCCTCCCATAATAACACTATTTTATACCCCACCAAGTGGACGCTAACATACCCTATGAACAGGAATTCATACATCATCACTCGACTGTTAGGAAGTTTCACACGTCTGTGACAATACGTATGTCCACTCCCATCTCTGGGGATTTCCTTGGCCCGAGAAGGATAATGTCCACAAACAACCTCCACAAGCAACATGGCCTGGGGGGGGAGGAACAGGGGTGATTTTCACGAGGTGGTGTCTCCTAGGGCTCAAGTCAGGCAGGGGGTTGGCAGTTTGCGGGCCTGTAAGAGTGCTATCGCTTCCGTATGGCCACCCTCCACTACGCACATAAGCGGTGTTTTGCCGAATTCATCTAGCTTGTGGGGGTTAACTTCTTCCCGTCCGAGCAGTATTTTCACTACTCCCCCACGTCTATCCTTAGCAGCATACGAGAGCGGTGTTTGACCGAAATCATTTGGCTTGTCGGGGTTGACCTCTTTCCGTCCGAGTAGTATTTTCACTACTCCCTCATGTCCCCACTGAGCAGCATACGAGAGCGGTGTTCGGCCCGAATTATCTGGCTTGTCGGGGTTGACCTCTTCTCGCTCGAGTAGCATTTTCACTATTCCCACATGTCCTCCGCAAGCTGCACCAGAGAGCGGCGCCAGGCCGTACTTATCTGGTTTGCAAGGATTGACCTCTTTATGACCGAGTAATATTTGTACTACTCCCTCATGTCCATGCTCAGCTGCATACGAGAGCGGTGTTCGACCGAAATCACCTGGCTTGTCGGGGTTGACCTCTTTCCGTCCGAGTAGTATGTTCACTACTCCCTCATGTCCATATAAAGCAGCATACGAGAGCGGTGTTTGACCGAAATTATTTGGCTTGTCGGGATTGACCTCTTTCCGTCCGAGTAGTATTTTCACTACTCCCTCATATCCATGCTCAGCAGCATACGAGAGCGGTGTTTGACCCAAATTATCTGGCTGGTCAGGGTTGACCTCTTCTCGTTCGAGTAGCATTTTCACTATTCCCACATGTCCTCCGCAAGCTGCACCAGAGAGCGGCGCCAGGCCGTACTTATCTGGTTTGCAAGGATTGACCTCTTTATGACAGAGTAATATTTGTACTACTCCCTCATGTCCATTCGAGGCAGCATGCAAGAGCAGTGTCCTACCGTCATGATCTGGCTTGTCGGGGTCAGCCTCTTCACGCCCGAGTAGTATCTTTGCCATTCCCTCATCACCTGCAGCCGCATTCCAGAGTAGTGATGCGTCCCATATATCGGGATTGTCGGGGTCGACCTTACGGTGGGCGAGAAGTATTTTTACCACTTCCTTATGTCCTTTCTGAGCCGCATATGCAAAAGGTGTAGTGCCGGTATAATCTGGCTTGTGGGGGTTGACCTCTTGCCGTCCGATAAGCATTTTCACTATTCCCTGATGTCCATACTTAGCAGCGATTGAAAGGGGTGTTAGGCCAAACGGAGGTGCCTGGCAGGGGTTAACCTCTTCCCGCCCGAGCAGTACTTTCACCACTCCCTCGCGCCCATAGGAAACGGCATAATAGAGGGGTGCTACGTGGAAGGGATCTGCCTTATTGGGGTCGACCTCCCCCCGCTCGAGTAATATTTTCACTACTTCCTCATGGCCGCTCAATGCAGCCCATGCAAGCGGTGTTCGCCCCGCAAAATCCCGCGCGTCAGTATCATAACATCCCACTTCTATCAATGGGGCCGCAACCTCAACAACTCCGAAAAAGGATGCCCAGTGTAGCCCGCTGAACGGAAAATCCATATTGCTATCCCGGAGATGCTGATACCCGCTTTGTTCTTCCAAAAGATATTTGATGGATATGTGGCCATCGCATTCCTGGAGCAGTTGCAGCGCAAGTGATCTCCCGTGGTCGGAAAGTTCCTTTTTCGCGTGGACCCCCCAGTAGAGAGAACAGTATTTTAGAAAGGGCATTTTAAGGGTATCGGGAGAATAATCGGCTGGAATGGCCCTGACCTGCTCGAAATTCAGATACGTCAAGCAGATCTCGGCCATTGTCGAGTGAGGTCTACCTAAAATATCGGAGGTGGTGGAAAGATATTCTTGCAGAGTAAAGTGGATTAGTCGCACGGTTGATGCTTCCTTATCCACAGTGATAAGCCCTTGGCAGCAGCAAACTAATGTCGTAATCGAAGGGACGTTGTCGGAATTGAGATTCGTGGAGCTTAGCTCAATTGCGAGAGCGTGGCAGAGCTCATCCACCGCCAATGGCCGTTCGGCATAGCAGATCCACATCAAAGCTCCCATCGCAAGTCTCGGTCTATCTCCACCCTGCGCCTTTATCCGATCTATCGTCGCACCGTAGGCATCTTGCAATCCCAATCCACCCGTTATTTTCCTAAGCCTTTCTCGTCTCCGATATATTGTTGATTCCTTCAAGATCGCCTCGATATTTAGGGAAACGTGTAGAAACCTAAATATATCTATTAGCAGATCACCCCAGACGGGATTCTTTGGCCCTACTCACATTTCCGATATATTCTGGGGAATCTTCTCCAAAATTTCTGCCTCTAGAATCTCGTCCATGGCATCGGGCATTTCATCCTCCCCCAGTTTAACACGGAGGTATCCGATAATACAAGCTTTAGTGGGACATATAGATACATTTATCATTCGCCTGGCGAAGCGCTTTTCCATCTCGGCTCGAATGTGGGGCCTTCCAGTAACGAATATCCGCATGGTTGGGGACTTCTCGAGAATTTGTTTCAACGAATTAAGGACCCTCGCTCGTTGCACTCCGACACATTCATCGAGGGCGTCAATACAAATAAACGTGGGTTGTTCTGACGTGATAGCCTGCAGCATCTTCACGATATCAACGAGCTGTGGTCCACATCCGCCGATGGCTTGTTTCTGCTGTTGGAATGCCCTCGATATTTCCCCGGAATCCTTTCCATTCCACTGACCATCTGTTTCATTCAATAAGGAACCCAACATATTGGTCGCAGACTGTTCCTTTCTTGCCGCGAAGTCGAAGTAAAAACAGGTGACTGGGGCGCTTTGCCCTCTGGTCTGATTGCACAGGTTGTCTACCACTAGCGAGCTGTTATCATGGCTTGTTAGCACAGGCTCTCTTGCTTCGCTTCTGGCGGAATAATCTTCATTATGATACCTAATAAAAGTTTTGCCGACCCCCGGATCTCCATAGCAAAATAGAACTGCGCTATCACCATTACTTTCCCCACCCAACCCGCGCCATCTTCTGAATTCCTCACTTTGCATGAGCCATTGCCCAACATCGTCGACACGGCGCTCCCTAATGTCCCGATGCCGTAAGCTGGGCTCCAGGGGTGATAGCCAGGCTAGGAGATGGGGCCGATCATCGGCAACAGTATAGTTGTTCCACACTGTATTAAAAGAGTTCGTATTGCTTGAGCAGTTATTGTTATGGTTAGTGGTATATTGAGACATTTTCTGCTCTATATTGTTTCCAATGTTCAAGAGAAGGAGGTACAAATTATGATTAGTTGGTATTCTCGGGAGTAGGAGTGGGAAAAAATTGGGGTCAGGCTGATGAGAAGCGGGGGTCACCGGTGATGAGGCTGCATGGCAGGTATAATAAAAATTAGCTACTTACACAGCGCCTAGTAACAGCTTAAATGGCGGGTTGGACGAACCCATTGCCAATTGGGCAAAGCATGCGCACGACTACATCAAGTGTTAGCTGTGTCTCAGAGGTCAATGGAAAAAGGTATAGCCGAGAACGCGTTAAGCTCAGGGTCATAGCTCCAGCAGGTGGGCCCGTGGGATACCCACAATACATAACCACCGAGTTCCCCCCAAACACGAGACTTCCCAGCAACACGAGATCTCCCCTACCGCAAGATTCTGAAATTTCTCTACAACATGCGTTTTTCGTCGAAGACTCTTTCCACCTTCCAAATCTATCGCAAATACCATTACACAAGTACCCAGATCATCTTTACCAGACTCTTTAAGCCACAAGATGCCTCGCCGAAGAGGATCCGGACAAGCAAGCAGTAGGGCAACTGCTACCCAGAGAGGGAACTCAGGGGGAATCCGGAAAAATACCCGAACCCGTCAACCCCCGCACCGGTACGGCCAGAACCCAGAAAGCGAAGCCACTCCATCAAGGAGTGAGGAGACAGTTACTTTGGAGAGCGAGACCGAGCCATTTGAGGATAGCGAATATGGCATACCTTCCCGGAACCAGCAGTCGGATGTTCCCACCCACAGCATACCAGATTCAATGTCCCTGCATTCAGAGACCCCAGTTCTCACTAGCGAACCAATCCTACACCACCAATCCTCTCCCCCAACAGCCGAAGCTATTAGCCTTCAAGACATGTGTGAGCTACTCCGCTCACACGAGGAAGATGTAGTCAACCAAGTTGTTCGCCGGCTCCAACCACAAGTCTCATCACCCACATTCAACCGCGAGCACAACTATCAGCCCGTACCTGACCCACCAAGACAGGAGCTGCAAACAGACCCAACCCTGCTCCGAATAGCAGAACTCGAGGCCCAGCTTTCACAACTACGGGCTGAAAGGGAGCCTAGAGTGAGGGCAGGCCAAGCTTCCAGAGAACTCTGTACGTACAGCTCCATCCCCCTGCCGGTAGTTACAGCGTTCGAGAGTGCATCTGGGACAGCGGAGTCAGTAGAGGCATTATTCCCTGGCATTGAGCGGAGCACCCTCACCCAGATTATTGAGAACAAGTTCAAACCCACCAACATATAGCGTCTACTTGCAACCGAGAGGGATCAAGTGGAATCACAAAGGACAATATGCATCGGTGGAGTGGAATTGGAACAGGCTGAGCGGGATGGCAAGGAAGGCAAATACCGTATGAGCAGCTTCTTTAAGGCTTGGACGGCATACAGCGGAATCCTGGTTAAGCTAGCACCATATGTCCTACAGGGGGATTTGGCGACTGCTCTTTTGATCTATACAATGACTGTCTGACCTGCTGGAAAGGTACACTTGGGAGGGGGTAAAAGCCTATCATTTCCAATTTCATCGCAAGCGTGTGGCGAGTGGGAAGAGCCTCTACCTACCTAGCCAGTGGCAGCAGCTAGACAGTGAGCTAGTAGAGTCAAAGTGCTTCGCAAACCCAATTATACGAAGCACCTGGTCCCAAGACCAGACACGAACAAGTACACTCTCCCGCCGGCTATCCGAACTACCATACCGCGACCCCCCATTCCCCAGCCGATCTCATACCACTGTGGAGCGACGGACTATCCTCCCTAGCAGTCACCAAGTCAGCGCAGCTGGTACGTTCCGCATCACGGCTACCCAAGCGACACCCCAAACATGTCGCAACTGTTCATAGCGCACCGCTAGCTAGGCTGTTACCACTACTCCCACCACCGAGTCTATAATATTACCCCAAAGCGATTTGACTCTGTTTCCCCCTGATGTTAGCAAACAACCCACACGGCCCAATACTCGCTTTTTTTTTCTTTTTTTTCTTTTTTTTTAAATCATATGCATTTGTTTAAGGTACAAAGACGGCATCCTCCATCTCCTCTACACACCCGGCGATTGAAATCTCAACACCACGAGATTATCACCACTTTTCTTTTCTCCACCCCCCGCCATGAGCTCGCTCTAGGGGGTGGAGTCATACCTCCTCTACACT
>Ga0307509_10004010_pt1 | contig 21651 bp, 21 predicted proteins | sample 10_EM_MG_FD_202245 | JGI IMG/M metagenome (GOLD analysis project Ga0307509, IMG submission 202245) | Populus trichocarpa ectomycorrhiza microbial communities from riparian zone in the Pacific Northwest, United States - 10_EM | ecosystem: Host-associated > Plants > Roots > Unclassified | place... | reverse complement strand
TAGTCTGGGACCAGTTCAAACCGGACCGGACCACCCAAGTTAGTCGGGTCCAGTCATCGCCATCACCAGGACTGGCCAGCCCGGTCCCGCCTCCAAGACTTGACCGGTCGGACTATTCGGAACCCTGTGTACAACGTTTGAACAGGTTCATGTAGTATGTGGTGAGACTTCTTGGTCCACGGCCTGATTTTGCCGGTGGTATGATGAAACCCATAAACTAGAGACTGGTGCTACGAAAGAAAAGTTGGTCGCGTTTGCTGCGGTTCCAAAGTGCGGGACGCCGTTTACTTGGGGCATTTTCAACGCCAGTGATTGTTCATTTCTTCATGGTTCTTGTCGGAGGTGGCGCAGAAGAGACCGGAGCTGAAGCGTAAGGTAATGGGACTGATCAATGGAAGAACGGGGGGGAGACATTTTCTCTCTTGCTTGAGACTGCCGTACTTATAGTAGTACGCAGTATGAATATACATCAATATGACCGTTGCCTTTTCCTAGTTCTACATGTCCTAAGTTGCCTGACAGTTGGCCGAACATAGCGATACCGATTATCACACTGAGGTAATATTTCCAACAGCCCTAGTCTGAGCTTAGGCCGAGTGACTTACCGTGATGAGGGATTGTTAGATTGGTGTTGATTTTCTTTCGTGGTAGATTTGTTTTGTTGGGCTGTGGGAAGGTACATACATGGACTAGGTAGCGGGTTGTTTTGACCAGTGGAAGGCAGATTGGTATAGCTAATATAAATTTACGAGATTGAGCACCTTTGAATCGCCACCCTTCGTCCTACCTGCCCGCTTGCCCAGTGTCGAATATGACAATTGCTCGCTACTAGGAAAGCGAACAACTTAAACTAATCTTATGGAGCTCTACATGCACTTAGATCATGTTGGACTGGGGCGGTATGATATTATTGAGTGTAGTAAAAACAGCTAATCAGACCAGCAACCTGTGCAAATTTGTAGGAATTCCTATCGGTACAAGTATCTACCTATCAACACTGATTGCCCAACCTTTCTGTGCACGTAATAAAAGTAATATAACATCAGCAAAGAGCGAGGTGGGGTGTGGCGGTGGAATAAATGCCCATTGGGGATCAAATCTCTAAGTTAGAGTTCTTTATTAACAATGGACTTAGGTGCAGTATTTGTGATTGATTTGGTATTGGATAAGATCCCTGGGTATCGGGAAGTGGGTCCCCAGATACCGCCGGAATTGTCGTCTGCGCCATACTATCAGATTAATTGTGTTCACAAAATTTAATATCGGTAGTAAGGCAGTTCCTGTACCAAGCTGCCGTACGATCACTTCCTATAATGATTTTGCTACTATCCTCAGAGTAATTTTTACGCCGCCGGCTGTTTTGGGCTCCCGTGTCGGGTATTCGAGAGTCGGAAAACGTGGTGAGGGATTCTGGAGTTCTGATTGGAGTGTTCGTGCTAGTCTATCTCTGTGTTTCTAGCCTCCTGTCTTCTGATTATTATTATTATTTTACAGTAGGCTGCAGGACTCCCCTGGTGATATCACGTTGGGAAGATGCTGTGCTTGGGCACAGTACTACCCGTAGTAGCGCATAGCTAAGTGTTCGTTGGGTAGCCAGCCAAGGATTATTAGAGTGGGAATAAAACCAACAAATGTTCCGTCCCTCATTTGACCTGAACATCCGGTAATTTCATGGGATCTCAAACGGCTGAATCGTGTGCAGTGCCGTTTGGGTCGCCTCCTCTGGTAAGGCCGGGTATCTTCTCTCATTTTTTTGTCTCTTAGAAAGGCCGAACTATGTTTTCACTCCCCTTTCTAGTCAAGGAGATGCTGGTCTACTAGTCTAATATGTACTGTATGTCGTATCTAAATGTTCTATCTCAAAATACGATCCAATCTATACCAAAATGCTCACTTGCTTGCTAGGAGCGAACCCCCTCCGCCCGGCAGAAATGAGACATCCCTAGAAACCCGGGTGGAATTCAAGCAAGAAAGAAAGAAAAGAAAAAGAAAAGAAGAGGAAAAAAACCTCCACAAAACACTAGAACGAACAGAGGACTATAGTGAGATAACACACATGGGAGCAAGTAGGGAAGCTCGAGGTCTCGAGTGGGGCTTTGCTAGCCGTATCGTACCAGAGTAACAAGAGCACAAAGCACTAATTCTGTTTTAAGCCACTAAGAATCTCTTATTAAACACCTAAGACGTAAGAAACACCTCCGTTGAAATATACCAGCAACTTGGGAAGAGACACATCCACCCATTAAAATCACAAATCGGGCTTCCAGTAGGATAAATACTAGTTCCTAAGTTGACATTTCATGAAATACCTAGCTGGCGCAGTGGTTAACACTCCTGTCGCAATTAGCGGGAGCCCAGGAGTTCAATCCATCTGACAATCAGTTATTATTGAACGATCCGTCATGTAGGGCAGGAGAATAAAAATCCTGCCGTATGGGGACTGGGAGATTGAAGAACTTAGCCCTCATCAATAGGGCTGTGGGGTTTAACAATCCTGCTACGAGGAGGTAGAATCCGACTCTAGACCTGAAAGGGTTGGCGATCGGCGGGTAGCAGAAGCGAATGGGAGGGGGGTTGGCAAAGAAAAAAATATGAAAAAATATATAGGGAAATAAAATATAAAATAAAAATAAATATAAAAATAAATATAAAAATAAATATATATATATATATAATTGCTTATTTTACCTTAGGAAGGCAGCTGTTGCCCCTCCCTATTTATTGCCTTGTATATATAGCTTTTCTTAGTAAAGCGAGGTAGTATCATACTAATACTATGTATTACACATTGTGCAAACTACGCGGCTTTCAACTTCGCAAATCTAATACTGTAGCTAGCACTCTACAATTAAGATCCATCCGTAAAAATATCTCAAGTGGTGAGGCGGGGGAGGATAATACTTTTTTATTAAATTTCGAATGAGATATTGGGAGCCGGACAGACAAAACTATCTTATTTACAGAGGCTAAAGCCATCGCATAAATTTGCCTGACTTCCAATAAACGTAGCCAGTATTTATCCGCAAACCCTCCTACTCCAGTCGCCCCGCAAGAAATATAGCTTCCACAGTGGAAATCTAGTAAATCCGTTTTAAACATGCCATAAGTCAAGAAAATCCCAATCAACGCTCCAAAATCTCTCGACAGTGTGAGTTCCTTTTTAACTTCATAATCCCGAACCTAACGCCATAGATACAAGCACGGCAGCAGTGAAATCATGATTAATCTTTCTGAAACCTGGCCCAAATTTTCGTGCAACTTCATGATTCCGCCCTCCCCGATGCACGATCCACCTCCCCAGTTTCCGGTAACCCCTCCACTCCCGTCTCTAGTGTCGTTTCCTTAGCCCGAACTGTGTTTGGCTGCTAGAATGTTTGGATCCTGGATGAGGTTTCTATTTCCCCAGGCACTGTGGCCGAACCCAACGCTAGGATTTCCTCCGGTCCTAAGTTTTCATCCAACATTAGGATCCCGATTAGGGTCCGGGCTAGTATTGGAATTCCGGTTATGATTCGGGACGGCGTTAGGATTCTGGCTGGGATTCGAGTTAACATTAGGATTCCTGTTAGGATTCGAACCAGGATTAGGATTCTAGTTAGAGTCCGAACTAGCGTTATTCTGGATAGGATTCGAGCCGGTAGTGGGGTTCCTGTTAGGATTCGGGCCAGCATTAAGATTCTGATTAAGATTCGGATCATTGTTAGGATTTTGTCTGCTGTAAGGATTCTGTCCCGAATTCGGGTTTCGCCAGGTGTTAGGATTTCCCATCGGGGAGACAGTTGCGCCACCCCAACCTCCGCCGTACCCCCTCCTATGGGCGTTAGGTGCAGAATTCTGCAAGCCCTCATCCCCCAATGCTCCCAAATTGTCTGATGACTCTGATCTGAACTAGTTCTACCGGCGGGGTGGATTTGCGAGTGCGTAGTTCTTTTTTTCGGGATATCTACAACGGGGGCGGAGGCTTCACGCTTTAGCCCTACCCGGCAATTTGTCACCGGGGCCAATTGAAGACTATCTCCGTGGTGAAGGTCTGGTGTTGGGGGACCACTTGTGGGAGTCTAGGATTCAGCAACCAGTTCCCATTAGCAACATGTTTTATAGATAGGTTGAATTTGGTATTTGGGGTACAACTTTGGGGGGGTGTTTGTGGAATACTGCGGATCCATTCTTTCCATCGCATCTCGGGGTTCATTGAATGAGTGGCCTGGTAATTGTAGGGCATCTGCTGTAGATTCCGATTTCATAGACCCCTTCCAGATCCGTGAACCCTCGGCGGAGGTGACATCCGGTGGTGTCATTACAGTTGTGTCAGTTGCAGGTTTCGGAGTGGTAGGGTCGCTATCCAGTTGCAGCCTAGCATTTCTCCCTAATGCTACATCTCTCGAGGCGTGCTTTAAATTGCCTCGGGCCATCGGATTCCTTTGGACATTTCTTCTCTTCTGTTCGTCAAGAGCAGCTAGTTCGCCCTCTCTCTTCCTACCCCAACTGCCCTCGTCTCCACTTTCGTCTCCACTATCTTCGCCACTCTTAAGGCCCACTAACCACGCATTGCCCAATGCATCCTCCGCAGTAGGGCGATCCCCGGGCTGAATTGCGAGCATCGACTTCAGCAATGAGATTCCAGCATCATCTGTCGGGGGCGATAACCCTTTTAGTTTATCTTCGGGGAAGGGCAAATTCCTGTAGTAGTAACGAGATACTTGCTCCCCTGAGGTGAATAAGTGCGTCCCAACAAGTAACTCATATATCACACATCCGAGTGACCAGATGTCAACAGAGTTCGTGTAGACCGAGGTTTCACTATTAGAGTCCGACCCTAGCACCTCGGGAGCGCCGTATATTTGAGTTGAAACCTGGGTGTGGAAGGTTGTGGTGTCTTGAGGCAGGATCCGTTTTGATATTCCGAAATCGCCTAGTTTGACTCGGAATGGAGACATCGAAACCACAAAAATGTTCTGCGCGTTGATTAATATTTTTGTGATACGACAGAGCCAAGCGAGGTGCTTGGCGGTAGGAATCATACCGCAGGCTTTAGATCCCGGTGAGCCATCCCCTTTTGATGCATTACTTTGAGACCTTCGAGTATCTACCCTGAAATAGCTTGAACTGTCTCTTGTCGTAGCGGTGAGCCTATATACTTGGTGAGATCGCCTTCCGGGAGATATTCCATTGCGATATAGAGAGTCTCGGGTTCTTCGAACCATCCTAGGAACTTCACAAACAATTCCGGACGCTAAAACGGCTAACCGTTAGTCCACAACAAGGGAATTCTAGACCTGCGGTAAACCGGAGCAAAGCTCCTTGAGAATGAAGACGCAAACCTTTGCTAATATGGCCATCACAAGGAGCTCCCTGGAATAATCGAAGTTAGGGGGTAGCCTCCTCTTATCAATTACCTTTACCGCACGATAGCGGCCCGTGGCTCCCTGAACTTGCTTATAGACTGCACCGAATCCTCCGATTCCGAGTTCCTCACAATTTCTCCAATCTTCCTCCACCCTCTTATACCTATTTTTCCCTTTCTCCACATATCTTGTATTTGTGACGTGGCCCTGAAAGAATTTTGTCTCGAGTTTGCACCATTCAACTAAATCGGATTGAACAGTGTTCATTTCTCGGATTTGAGGCTCTTCGGGTACCGAACTCGCGCTGAATTAACTAAAGAAGTGAGGATGGGGGCAGAATGGCCGCGGTTGTTGAGGAGCCGGAAGGAAATATTTTGTCAATCAAGCGAAGAGTAGCGAAGGGCAGTGGAAGGGAATATTTATGAATTAAGAGGAGGGTGGCGGAGAGTTGGGGGACGGATATAAGTTAACATCTCGCTGCGAAAGGTCCCTAATAGTCCTAAATCTTGTGGGGAATTTTGCTGTATGGTTCTCGCCTTGTTCCCTCCCCGTAGTACTGGCTGGGAAAGGGTTTGCACTTAACAAGATTTGCAGGGGAAAAATAGTACTTACCAGAGAATACAGTGAGACCTTGCCAAACTCACTATGCAGCCAAGCCCACCATTCATGGGTTGTGGCCAATCGAAGAGTAGACTTGCGGCCACTGTCCCGCATGTTGGCCAATTAGAGTGCGACAATCTGGTGGCTTGCATAGCGAGTTTGGCAGTTTCTACAGTACCGGTACAGTACTGTAATAGGGGTACAAGGATAGGAACCTGTTAACCGGAACAGGCAGGGATAGCATCACTCCATACAGGGATACACATCGCTCAGTGATCGAGCAAGCCCTCAGAATACCATGCGCTTAACAGTCAACCCTTTCAGATACCATCAACCAAGAAATATACCACCGAAAAAGTGAAACCATTGCAGGGAACCATCACTCTCTCCGGCCACCATTAAATAGCAAAGAAAAATTAACAAATAAAGTGAAAAAGGATTAAATGCAGTCAATGTCTTATATTTATTTTTCCACCCTCAGAATGGCGCTGTGGGATAGTTTTCTAAGCTAAGAATCCCTAGAAAATGGCCAAAAAAATAATTGTAAGAGGTTCTAGAAAAATACTAGGAGGGTTGAAGTAAAAATATTTTTTTTCTATCATTTTTTTCAATTGTTTAAAAAGATAGCGGTAGGCTGGAATGTGTAAAAAGACCCGGTTGTTCGTTGCAATAGAGGGCGCCCCTGTGAAGGTTTCACTTTCTGGATCGTATATTTCCGGGTTGATGGTATCCGAAAGGGTTGACCGCCAAGCGCATAGTATTCTAAAGGTTTTCTCCTCAGTGATCACGCCGGAACCCGTATCTCATTGGCTGGCCTCCTGGCCCAGATCGCATGCAAGAACAGCTGCCCGCAAAAACGGTTGTCATCCCTGATGCTGTCCCATTCTAGTGTCACAACAGGCCGCGTCACAGGGTAATTGATTCAAGATGATAAAATTTTCCTAATCGCACTGATGGGGTCCTCTGCTGAGATGTCTTCCACATCCATAGCGCACCCTGTCTTAAGTCGGACCTACCGAGGCTCTGGAGTGTAGGCCACTCAACCCAAGTGCTTATATACTCCATCTATCGAGACTTATCAATTAACTAGCTTTTCTCAATCGCTGCCCACCCATGGCCGCAAAGTTCCTGTAATCCTAGGTATACGTGGGAGGGTCTTAGAAGCAAAGCTGCCCCGCACCTAATGGCTCTGGGACTTATCCAACGTCGCTGCCAAGATACACCCACATACCGCAGAAACTCGAACAATCGTTTGTCGTGGGAGTTGCCTCTTCTGGTAAGGTCTGGAATTTTATCTTTCCTCTTCTAAAATTAGAGGGGGGTTTCTTCGGAAAGGGTATGGAATGGAATAACGTAATTCCTTCAAAGCAAGCAACCCCAACCCCCGCTCGGTAAACAAAGTTGATCTACTCGTGCCCTACTGTCGGTCACGTGGATGACTATGGTGGAAAATACGCCTGAGCACAGAGATTATCGTGAATGTTTGATACCATTACTTTTATTAGTTTAGCTCCATAGAAAAGGGCCACTTGAGGAGGAGAGAGCAGCGTCCATCGGCATCGATGCGCAACGATCCCCCTCCACCCCTTTTCATCAATGTTCATCGTGGTTTTTCTTTGAATTTTATCTTGCTTGGCCTTGGCTGTTGAACCGTGAGAAAGTGAGACGAATTTGCTTTCCTTCGGAAGTGCCTATTCCCCGCCAAAAGAACCCCTGGACCGGAAGTGATTGCATACTACGGCGGCGTTTCCGCGGGCTAGTCCTAAATAGTAGTGGCTAGGGTGGGCTCGGGCACGGCACTTGTGGCTGCTTAGAGGAATGAAGCTCCTTGGCTCCTGCCAGCGGTTTGATTACCTCTGCCCCCCCCCCCCCCCCTAGAAGCGCTAATGCAGTAAAGAGGGCAATCCATGAGCAGGGTTGTGCTGTACCGTACTCAGTGTTGCAAAGAAAACCTTCGATAATCGAACCCGGGGGTTTAGAATGGGGGGGAGGGTTTGAATCGGGGCTTCTGAAAATGGGGATTGAAGGGGGGGGTTCTTTAATGTCTTAGTAAGCCAAAATAGCATGAACTCTTGGGAATTTCTACCTTCACCCTAGCTGTGTGAGTATTTATTGCTCAGAAGAAGAGGAAGTGGGATGCCAGAGCTGGTTTACTTGCTTCTTCATTGTGCTTCCTTTTCCTATCATCTCATTTGTTTTTTGCTTCCGGCTGCCTTCAAATATCATTGTTTACCGTTTTGTTAGAAGGGGTTCTATTGTCAGTGGACAAAATTAACCGATCACCGGGTGAACCTGGCAACCCATCGCTTCCGCGCCCTGCAAAAATCATCACCCCTCAACAGGCACCTCATAATACCTTCTCTTTTTTTTATTTATTAAGGCTGATGGATGGCATACTAAGTACTGATTACTGCCATGTATTTAATTATTCCTGCTTATTTTTCTTGACTGGGTTGGGGTGGTTGTTTGTATGAGGAGGTTGACTGCGCCACAGCGAAAATTATGAGCGTCCGTTGATCGGTTAATACAATATCTTATAACCCCCCGATTCGAAAAAGTGGGTTAGTCCTTCGATCATTTTTGATCGAACCCCCCCTTCGCTGCAACATTGACCGCACTGTGCCTGGGGTTATGGGTGAGTCTGTTGAGCTTCCCTCATTGGCTCCAGGCCTTCGGGGCCACTCGGAGAACCGAGCTTGCTCAAGCCTGGCGGAGAGAGTTCGACACACATTTTTCCCATCACAAAATTTCTAGGAAATCCGCCAATTACAGTATGTAGTATCATAGCTCCCGTACGCATAGAAAATAGCTCTATGAGAGCAAAGTTCGACAGCCTTTCCCCCCCCCCCTTTTTTTTTTCTCTTGGCGTATATTCTCTTCGGGCCGCCTGTTGGACCCCGCCTGATCTGACCTAACTATCCTACAGCCACTAACAACCCGGCCTTGATTTAAAAACAAATAATATTATAATATAAACCAAAACCCCAAAAAGGTAATCTCCCTATCTCCTCCTTCTTGCCTATACTCCAATCAGAGACTACTCCCAATTGCCTGACATTTGTAAAAACGACTGCTATTGCTTATGGGCAAAATCTTGAGGCTCCGGGCAAGATTTTGCCCATAAGCAATAGCAGTCGTTTTTACAAATGTCAGGCAATTGGGAGTACTCTTCCCACCCCAGGTGTGCCTCTTGCAATGGGACGCATCCCTTGATTGTGTAATCATTTCAATGTCCTATTCTTGTAAGTAATACTCTCGAATCTGAACCAGTGAGGCAGCTGTTGTATAGTCTGCGAAGTACATTTCACTCTTTACTCAGGATGGTTTTGGAAACCATAAAATAGTTTGCTGCATTTGCACTCTGGTCATCGGGATGGCGTTGGGTAGAGCACAAAAGAGGGCGCCCGAATCAAGTCCTGCCCCCCCAAATCTAATGGCTTGAGCTTGGGAAATGGGACGATTGGTTTTGGGGTACCGCCATCTGACATGTGAGTCCACATTTGTCAACCACCGGGGCTCGCAAGACCGCAACTCGGTCAAAGCACTGGATGTTGGCTTCTTGAAAGATTGGATGATGACAGCAACATAAAGGCCATGACTCTCTAGCTGACCTGGGGCTTGAGCGGCTCTGTCGCTGGGGGTTCTTGCGGGATTACGCATAACAGGAAAGAGGCCAGAGCACAGCTCAAACACCTTAAGCCAATATACGCATAACGATAGGGACGCGCTAGGAGCTTCGGAAGTCTTCAATGTCACCTTGACGTGTTATAAGAGATCTATGACCACGCTCTTTACAAGCGAAACTCATGCTCACAGTCTGAGCTTCACCCCCCATACCCGCAAGCACCGCTTCAGCCCCCCTGTAGCCTCTAGTCTCCTAATGGATCAAGCTCCTAGTATTATATATACCGTATAGCCTGGTGAAGTTCGTCCGCATACTAAGTGGTCAAAATAAAGCGTGGCTCAGTATTTTCCGCAAAGCGGCGCTCTTAGTAAACTTTCTATCTTAATTTCGGGCTAAGGGGGTCATTTTTTAATGTACGCTCGTCCCTTTATCTAAGAGGGGGAATTTCAGACGTCTTAGCGCGAGGTTCAATTGTTCAAGTTCTGGCGCTATCAAATGAGTTCACCAGCTGAGTCGAACTTTCTTCTGACCTCAAAGTGTTATCGACAGCCCATGTTGAATAAATATCCATCGAATCCACAAGTGTGAACACACTACCATTGTTGTATTATTAGGGATTCTTCCCCTCCCGCTCAGACCTGGGTATGTACAACGTTTGAACAGGTTCATGTAGTATGTGGTGAGACTTCTTGGTCCACAGTCTAATTTTGCCGGTGGTTTGATGGAACCCATAAACTAGAGACTAGTGCTACGAAAGGAAAGCTGGTGCCGTTTGCTGCGGTTCCAAACCGCGGGATGCCGTTTACTTGAGAGATTTTCAGCACCAGTGATTGTTCATTCTTCATAGTTCTGGTCTGAACTAGGGCCGAGTGATCACCGGTGACTGGTGGGGTTGTTAGATTAGTGTTTTTCTTTTGCGCTGGATTTGTTTTGTTGGGCCGTGGGGAGGTATAGACATGGACTAGGCGGTGGTTTTTTTTGACTAGTGGAAGGCAGGTTGGTATAGCTAGTATAAATTTAGGGGATCTAGCACCTTTGAACAGCCAACCTCCTTCTTATCAGTTTGCTTGCCCAGTGTTTTGTATGAAATAATTTCTCGCTGCTAGGAAAGCGAACCTCTTAAACTAATATTACGGAGTTCTACATGTATTTAGGTCATGTTGGGCCGGGACAGTACGGCGCCACGGACTGTAGTAAAAACAGCGATTCAAACCAATAGCCTCTGCGAATGTGTAGAAATTCCTATCGGCACGAGTGTCTATAACGATCAACATCAATTGCCTAACCTTTCTGCACATGTAATAAAAGTAATGTATCATCAACAAAGAGCGAGCTGGGGCGTGGCGGTGGAATAGATGGCCATTGGGGATTAAACCTCTAAGTTAAGGTTCTCTGTTGACAGTTGCCCTAGGTGCAGTATTTGTGATTGATTTGGTATTGGATAAGACCCCTGGGTATTGAGAAGTAGGTCCCTAGATACGGCCGGAACTGTCATCTGCGCCATACTATCCAATTAATTGTGTTCGCAAAGTTTAATATTAGTAGTAGTAAGGCAGTTCCTATAAAAAGCGGCGGTATGACCACGTCCCGGAATGCTCCCGCTACAATCCCCAGAGTCTACGCCGCCGGCTGTTTGGGCTCCCGTGCGGTCGGAAAAAGTGGTGAGGGATTCTGGAGTTCTGATTGGAGTGTTCGTGCCAGTCTATCTCCATGGTTCTAACCGCTTGTTTTCCGATTATTACTGTCTTCCTATAGTTATCTGCGGGACTCCCCTGATGTCTAATAAGCTTCTGTGCTCGAGCATAGCCCCACCCTTAGCAACGCATAACCAAGTGTTCGTAGCGCGGCAAGTCGGTGACCACCAGAGTGGAAATAAAACTAACAAATGTTCCGTTCCCCAGTGCACCTGGACATCCGGTAATATCACAGTCTCGAATGATTGAATCGTGTGTAGTGTCATTCGGGGTACCTCCTGTGCTAAGGCCCGGCATCTTCTCTAGTTTTGCTTTATCTCCCAGAAGGGCTAAACTACGGTTTCCTTTCCTTTTTCGACGAGGAGATGTTGGACTGCCGGTGCCACACCCAGCGTATTATTCAATACTCCGCGGTACGCATCTACGCATATCTAATACTGTAGTTAGTACTCTACGATTACGATCCATCTACAAAAATACCTTAAGTGGTGAAACGGGGGGAGTATTATACTCTTTTGTTGGGTTTCGAATGAGATAGTGGGAAGCAGACGAACAAAACTATCCTGTTGGGACTAAAGCCATCGCATAAATTTTCCTAACAGACTTCCAATACACCTAGCTAGTATTTATCCGAAAAAAGCTTTCAACTCCAGTCGCCCCGGAAAGAAATATAGCTTCCACAGCGAAAACCTAGAAAATCCGTTTCAAACACGCCATAAGTCAAGAAAATCGCGACCAACGTTCCAAAATCTCTCCACAAAATGAGTTTCCCCCAACTTCATAATCCCGAACCTAACGCTGCGGATACAAGTCGCTACGACACCAGTGAAATAATGATTGGTCTTTCCGAAACCTAGCCCAAATTTTCATACCACTTCACGATCCCGCCCTCCCCGATGCACGATTCACTTCCCCAGTGTCCTACAACCCCTCCACTCCCGTCTCCGGTGTCCTTTCCTTAGCCTGAACTGTTTAGCTGCTAGAATGTTTGGATCCCGACTGAGGTTTCGATTTTCCCCGGCACCGGGGCTGAACACAACATTAGGATTTCCTCCAGTCCTAGGTTTCCATCCAACATTAGGATTCTGATTAGGGTTCGGGCCAGTATCGGAATCCCGGTTATGATTCGGGACGGCGTTAGGGTTCTGATTGGGATTCGAGTTAACATTAGGATTCCAGTAAGGATTCCAGTTAGGATTCGAGCTAGGATTAGGATTCTCATTAGAGTTCGAACCAGCGTTATTCTAGTCAGGATTCGAGGCGGCATTGGGGTTCCGGTTAGGATCCGGGCCAGCACTAAGATTCTGATTAAGATTCGGATTATTGTTAAGATTTTGCCCGCCGTTAGGATTCTGTCACGGATTCGGGTATTGCCAAGTGTTAGGATTTCCCATGGGATAGACGGCTGTGGTACCCCGAATCCCGCCGCACCAACCTCCCGATGCTCCCGAATGGTCTGATGACTATGGTCTAAACTAGCTCCTCCGGCAGGGCAGGCTTGTGAGTGCGCAATTCTTTTCCTGGGCGCATCCGGGATGGGGGCGGGAGCTTCGCGCTTTAGGGTGCGTCCAACCCGGTCATTTGTTCCCAAAACCAATTGAAGAATATTTCCGTAGTGAGGGTCTGCGGTAGGTGAATTGCTTGTAGGAGATCTAGGATTTAGCAACCAGTCCTCATTAGTATAATATCACGTTTTATGGATAGGTTGAATTTGGTATTTGGGGTGCTACTTTGGGGACATGCTTGTAGAACATTGTGGATCCGTCTTTTCCTCAGCATTTTGAAATGAGTCGCATGGTAATTGTGAGGCATCTGCTGTCAATCCCAATTTCACGGACCTCTCCCGGACCAGTGAACTCCCAGTAGAGGCGACCTCTGTTAATGTCATTATAGTTGCGTTAATTGTAGATTTCGGGGCGGTAGGGTCGCTATCTGATTGCAACCCCGCGTTCGCCCCTAATGCTGCATCACCTGGGGCGAACTCTGAGGCGTCCTGTGGGGTTAGATTCCTTTGGCCTCTCCTGTTCTTCCGTTCGCCATGAGTAGTTATTTTGTCTTCGCTCTTCCTACTCCAACTACTCTCATCTCTATTTTGTGCTGTTTCATCTCGATCGTCTCCACTATCTTCGTCGTCACTCTCAAGGCCCACCAACCATGGATTGCCCAATGCATCCTCCGCAGTCGGGCGATCCTCGGGCTGAATCGAGAGCATGGATTTTAGTAATGAAATTCCGGCATCGCCTGTCGGGGGTGATAGCTCTTTCAGTTTATCTTCGGGAAAGGGCCATTTTCCGAAGAGGTAACGAGATACTTGAGTTTCTGAGGCGAATAACCGTGTCCCTGCGAGTAACTCATATATCACACATCCGAGAGACCAAATGTCGACAGAATTGGTGTAGACCGAGGTTTCACTAGTAGAGTCTAGCCCTAGAACCTCGGGAGCGCCGTAGATTTGGGTTGACACCTGGGTGTGAAAGGTTGTAGCAGCCTGAGGCTGGATCCGTTTTGATATTCCAAAATCCCCCAGCTTGACTCGGAATGGAGACATCGAAACCACAAAAATGTTCTGCGCATTGATCAATATTTTTGCGATACAACAGAGCCAAGCGAGGTGTTTGGTAGGAATCATACTGCAGGCTTTAGATCACGATGAGCTATCCCCTTCTGATGCATTACTCTGAGACCCTCGAGTATCTGTTTTGAAATAGCTTGAACGGTCTCTTGAGGCAGCGGCGAGCCGAGATGCTTGGTGAGATCGCCTTCCGGGAGATACTCCATTGCAATATAGAGAGTTTCGGGTTCCTCGAACCATCCCAGGAACTTCACGAACAATTCCGGACGCTAAAACGGCTAACCGTTAGACCACACAAGGAAATCCCAGACTAGCGGTAAACCAGGGTAAAGCCCCTCGGGAACGGGGACACAAACCTTTGCTAATATGGCCATCACAAGGAGTTCTCTAGAATAATCGAAGTTAGGAGGCAGCCTCCTCTTATCAATCGTCTTTACCGCACGATAGCGGCCCGTCGTCCCCTGGGCCTGCTTATAGACGACACCGAAACTTCCGGTACCGAGTTCCTCATAATTTTTCCAATCCTCCTTCACCCTCTTATAACCACCTCTTGCCCTCTCCACAGTTCTTGTATGTCTAACATGATCCTGAAAGAGTTCCGTCTCGAGTTTACACCATTCAACCAAATCTGATGGCTCCGTGTTCATTTCTAAAATTTGAGGCTCTTTGAGTCCAGAACTCGCGCTGAATTAACCGAGGAAAATTGTGGTGTAGAATGGCCGCGGCTATTGAGAAGCTGGAATCAAGCGAAGAACGGTCAAGAATGGTGGAAAGGATGCGACTCATCTCTCGTCCTCCGACAGCTCTAATATTTATATCATGCCCCCCCATATTGGGCGATTTCGCGTGATAGTGAAGGTCAGTGAGAGGAGGGAGGCAACTAATGATGGATGAAAACCTGGTTGCGGATGCCAAACTTGCCGTGGGTATTCCCTGCATCCTTCTCATTCGCTATCCCCCCACACGGTGCAAGGCGAAGTCGGTATTTCGAATGGAACTGTTGCATAAGTCTCACCTCCTCCCAAGAATCCAAGGACCCAAACCCCCGAGCCGCCCGCAAGAGCGACTGTCGCCACAGATGCCACTACCGTATGAGAGCTCCCGGAGGAGGGGGTCGCGGGGCAATGCCGCCCCCATATCATAAAACTTTCCAAGCCGCACCAATCCAACATCCTATGTTGAGGATACTCCCACATAAGGTAGCATACCCTCGTTTAAATCGGACCTATCGACATCGCTAGGGCGTGGAAGCCATTCAATTCAAGTGCTTGTTTAATCATTCCGTATGTCTGATTCCTGGCTAACATCCCCTGATCCTTGTCCACTCGTTGCCTTCAAGTACCCGTAGCCCCCGGTGTAATGTGGCGGGGTCCGAGAAGCAGAGATGCACTATGTTGGACCTCCTGGCTCTGAGACTTGTCCACTAGCCCGTTGCTGCCAAGATAGCCATCCATCGAAACTCAAATACTCGTAAACGAACCGTTCGCTGTCATTAGGGCTGCCTGCCCTAGGAAGATCTGATGTTATTTTTTCTTTTTCCCTCTCCCAGGGAAGTTGAGGAGCTCTTCTTCTGCGGTGTTTTTCGCTCACTCTCTTCTGGCAAAGTGAGTAATTCTTGGCCAGGATAGCGCATGGTTCGGTATTTCTCGGGCCCCACGAGGACTTTATCGACACAAGTATCTTATGATGCTATTAATTTCACAAGTGGAGTATCGACGTTGTGTCGGAGTAACATGTTGTACTTTCCCAGTTGCACAATACCTGTATTAATCACGATCGAATCAAGACTGTTTCAGAGTCACTAATTCAAAAAGGATAAATACTGGATACAGTGCCGGGTACTTGAATCCAGCCGAAAACCAACACAAGAATAATTCTCGAAAAATTTCAACCACCCCACCACATCTTTGGGAAGATATGGCTTCGTATAAGTGCTCAGAGGACACTCCTCTTTAATTCTATGTTTTCTAATCTTATTAGTGGAAATAGTAAATACCCATGTATGGCCATTTTCGAAATGACTTTTGCCAAGCCCCACAATTGTTTAAAATATTATGTAAGCAAAATGAATAACCAATGAGGGCTACCCACCAAATATCCGACCATATAAACTAGGGGAGCCCTCAGCGAGGAGGAGCCCTCAGCGAGGCCCGGCACCGCCCCGCCTCGTTGGGGGTTCCCCCAGTCTAAGTTAGTTTCAACAAGGAGCGGGAAACGAGACAGCTGTACCGGCATGATGCAGCTGCACTCATTTGAGGGTCTACGCAAGGAGACCTAGGTGGCAGGAAAACAGTTATCATGCGAACCCAAAGGTTTTGGACACCCAGGTGGGTAGCGAGACCTGGAAGAAGTGTAAAATAGGGCTTTTCAGACATGAAGAAATCCGATCGCTGCGGAACAAGTCAGCTGTAGCACATCTCTCTTCTTTTTCAATTTACTAAAAGATTTTAGTGATGATAATATTGGGCATTCAGTAGCAGATTACCACCTATTCTATAGCAGCCAGCATGATTAGTACTATACCCAACTTGTATAGCCGAGAATCCTAATTTGAACAGGGAACGAATTTGAGGGCAATGCCATATTACCCGACTCAAGCCACAATTATCTAGCTACCAAGGTATAATACTTACACCTATCGCGCAAACTCATTCTTGCATCTAGGTTCCTTTCCTGATAACCGCCACGGTCTCCATGCGAAAACCCCCTTTTTTCATCATCTGCTGTGTTATGGGTGTCATACCGGTATCGTACTCGGGTACAAGGGTAAGTATGGCGCGGTGCCACGAAATCTCTAGGTTTATTTCCTATTCTGGGGGTGCGCCCGACTTTTGTTGCCATACAAAAAAATGCCAAGAAACCCCGTTTGTATGGTGGAAAAACCCTAGTCACTGTATGGGGTGCGCCCGACTTTTGCCTACCCCCTAGTACGAGTACAGCACCTTCTTGCCGGAAGTTATTCCGAGCCCGGAGAGCTCCGGGTCTCCCTACTCGGGCGCAAATTAAAGATCCGGAAAAAGTGACAAACAAAATGTATGGTTGCAACACAGATATTTCAAGTCACTTTTTCCGGATCTTTAATCTGCGCCCGAGTACTGAATGACTTCTTTCAGGCATCGGGAGCGAATGTGCCGGAGGGCAGCCTCCCGTATCTTAGGAAAAAATGCGGCAAAAGCTTACTCACTGGTTGTGTGAACACAAGTTCCAGCCGCCGAGCACCCGAACACAGGCATTAAAAATTTGTATGACAACTTATCTGTGAGTATCTGAACTCGCATATCGCACTAAATTCAGACTCAAATGTTCGTGCTCTTTGTGCTTGGAACTTGTATATTCCGTGTAGGTATGTCATGGGGAGCCGAAACTCTCTGCGACACGAAATATGTGGCAACTGCACTGTACTAGTACAGCCTGTTCCCAAAGTTCTCGCAGATCAAGAGGTACCAGGGAAAAATATTGGCAGTAACAAATGTACTGGTACAAGTGTCTGCAGAAAACCTGAAGTTCAAATTCTTGTACCGGTACATGAGTTGTCCCCAGATTTTTGCTAAGATACCTATCGATCAGCGAGAACTTTGCGAACGAGGCTGTACTAGCTTTAGGCTAGAGTACATAGCAAGCTATCTCCTTGACAATTATTTACCGAGAACGGCCACATTGCGAAGAGTCCTGAGCCACCCTTTATTTTACCTTCTTACGGGAGTTAGGGAACGGTACTACTAGGTTTCTTTTAAACGAGACCACCTGCTGAGTCAACCTTTCTTTTACCTCTCAGTGTGGAAACGTGTTTCACCAGATTGTGTGTTATTTGCTGCGCCTATTGGATAAGAGCCCATCGAATTCACAGGTGTGACCGCCCCCCCATAGTTGTGTTATTAGGGATTCTCACCCACCCGTTCAGATCCGGATACAAGTACGGTACATACCACGGTTTAAATGGTTTCATCGTATCACGTGGTGAGGCTCCTTGGTTCATAATCTAATTTTGATGCTGGCCTAATGAAATTTATAGACTAGAGACTAGTGCTACGAAAGAAAAGCTAGGAGCCTGTTTGGCTACAACGGTTCCGTTCCGTTGGGCGAACGTTTCTGCTGTGAAAAGGGCCTCTCCGTTTTGAAACGGAAGGAAAAGGGTCATTGGTATGGGAGAACGGAACGGAACAGTTGTAGCCAAACAGGCTCTAGTGTTGTTAGTTCGAGTTCCAAAGTGCGAGATGCTATTAACTCGGGGGGTTTTCAACAGTGGTTATCGTCCCATGCTTCACAGTTCTGATTTGCACTGGGACCGGGTGACCGCGCATGACAATGGTGGCCATCGCTGGACTGGGGTTGTTTTTCTTCTGTAGTGGATTTGTTTTTTTGGGCTGTGGGTAGGTGCATGGGCCTGATTGTGGTTTGTTTTGACTAACGGAAGGTAGGTTAGTATAGCTATCATAGTATGAATAAATATATGAAATTGAGCACCTTTGGATTGTTACCCTTTACCCTATCAACTCGGGCGCTTAGAGTTGCATATGATAATTGCTCGCTACTAGGAAAGCGGATACCTTGAGAAAAACTTATGGAGTTCTATACGCACTTAGATCATGTTGGGATGGGGTGGTATGGTATTATGGGGAGTCGTGAAAATAGCCTAAATAGACTAATCCCCTCTGAAAATGTGTAAGAATTCCTATTGGCACAAGTGGCTACGCCGATGCACAACCTTTTTTCCCACGCAATAAAAGTAACCTACCACCAATAAAGAGAGAGCTGGGGTGTGGCGGTGGAATAAATTCCCCTTGGAGATCCAATCTTTAAGCTAGCTCCCTCCTTTGGTAGCGCCCTCAGGTGTGGTATTTGTGATTGATTTGGTATTGGATAAGACCTCTGGGTATTGGAGAGTGGGTCCCTAGGTGGGGCCGGTATTCTCGCCTGTGTTGTACTGTCCAAGTAACCGTACATATTCAAAAATATTGGCAGTGGTGATTTAGTCCCTATAAAAATTAAATTCAATATGCTAGGAAAAACTTCCATGCATGTAGCTTGACTTGTGAGTGGCTGTATGACCGTGGCCTACAGTATAGTGCTTTTGCCATAGTACGATCACCAGAGTCGCTTTTCCGCCGCCGCCTGCTTGGGCTCCAGTGCTGGGCTTCCGAGGGTAAGAAAACGTGGTGAGGGATTCTAGGACCTAATTGGAGTATTCGAGCCAACCTATTCTCGTGTTTCTAACCCCCTGTTTTCCAGCTATGATATCATAATATATAATTATTATTGCTTTTTCTACAATAGGCTTCAGGGCTTCCCTGGTGATATTACGTCTGATAAGCTCCCGTACTCGAGCACAGTCCCACCCGTAGTAATGCATGACCAGGGGTTCGTAGCACGGCCAGCCCAGGATTACCAGAGTGTAAATAAAATAAACAAACCTTCCATTCCCCAGTGCACCTCAACATCCGGTAATATCAGAGGATCTCAAATGATCGAATCGTGTATGGTGTCGTTCAACCCGGGGTTGCCTCCTCTGGTGAGCCCACACCTCTCTCTTTTCCCGTCTTTCAGAAGAGCAGAACAGTGTTTTCACTCCTCTTTCAAGAGAAGAAATTGTTGACCAATTTTCCAACGCAAGAACCAATATATTGCAGATATCGAAGTTAACGAGAAAGGAAAGAAAGATAGGAAATGAAAGAAAAGGAAAACCACCTAAGGAAACACAGGCCCATATCCTCCGCTTAGTTTTAGAATTGATTGTTCCACAGCCGGAGGCATTGGGAAGGTTGCCGCTGCCCTTGCCAAGGAGATCGTTACCGCCGCTGTATCCCTGTGTGGCAATTTGGGCGCAAGAGGATCCGGTATGGGTGGTGGGTGGGAAAATGAAGAACGCGAGTTGTAGGAAAATGGAGGACGCGAGGTGTAGAAAGCACGATGATCTCGTGAAAAGGGGGAGTTCGGAGGTGATATGTGTATAGGGGAGGGTCCACGGACCCATGGGCTAGGAGCTTTGACCCCACACTGGCCCGGCAACCGGGTATACCTTTTTCCACCTTTGTCCGAGACATGGCTCCGATTCGCCGTGTGCTACTCCCTGTGCTTGCCCAATTGGCAACGGGTTGTTCCAACCCACTATCTATCAACGCCCTATATGGGGCATTGTTGAATAGTACGCAATTCACAGCCGCGCAAATCTAATACTGTATTTAGTACCCTACAATACGATCTATCCGCCAAAATGGCTCAAGTGTGAGACGGGGAGTATAATACTTTTTTATCAAATCTCGAATGAATTTGCCTAACAAGCTTCCAATACCCCTAGCCAGTGTTTATCCACGACGCTTTCAACTCCAGTATCCTTGCATAGAAATATAGCTTCCGCAATCAAAATCTAGAAAAATTTGTTTTAGACATATGCCTAACTCGAGCAATTCCAACCAATGTTCCAAAATCTCTCGACAGAATGGGTTCCTTCCTAGCTTCACGCCCGAATTCGACACAGTAGATACAGGTAGGGCAACAGTGAAACCATGATTGATCTTTCTGAAACCCAGCCCAAATTTCCATACCACTTCATGATCCTGTCCTTCCCGATGTGCGATCTACCTCTCCAGTTTCCTATATACCCCTCTACTTCAGTCGCGAATATCGTTTCCTTAGTCCAAACTATGTTCGGCTACTAGTAGGCTTGGCCGAGGTTTCGATTCCCTCCTGCATTGGGGTTCCACCCGGGCTCCCTCCGGCACTAGCATTCATTCAAAATTTATTATAATCTTAGGATTCCCTCCGGTCCTATGTTTGCATAAGTTAGGATTCTGGTTAGGGCTCTAGCCAGTATCAGAATTCCGGTTAAGATTCGAGCCGGCATTAGGACCTCGGTTGGGATTCGAGTTAACATTAGAGCTCCGGTTAGGATTCCAGCTTGCGTTTGGATTCAGTCCTACGTTAGAGGTTTGCCGAGTGCTAGGATTTTTCCTAGGATTGATGGTTGGGTTACCCCAATTCGGGCTATACCATGGGCATTAGGCACAGAACCCTGCAAGGCTTCACCTTCTGAAGCCCACGAATCGTCTGACCTGGGCCAGCTCTCCCGAGCAGGGTAAATTCGCTTGCCCACAATTCTCGCCAGCAACAGGTTTTATTGATTGTTGAATTTGGGGCTTGGGGTTGCTACTTTGAGGAGATGTTCGTTGGATACTGCAGATCTGTTCCCCTTCCCACATCATGAGGCCCTTAGAACGAGTAGTCTAGTGATTGTAAGGTACCCACTTTCAATTCCGATCAGTGTTGCCAATAGTCAAGTCCGCCCGCCTTGGAGGTAGGACCGGACGGGCCGCCAATGGTAGTCCGTCATTTCTCCACTCTGTAGAAGAGCAAGGACAGATGCAGGCAAGACGGGACGCCCTACCGGGCCCGGTAGGGCCCCGGGGATGTTTTCAGTTTCATCTCCCCGGCTGGTATGCTCAGATACTCCAAGTTCAAGATCTTGTGCCATCACTATTGGAAATGCTGCTGGCCAGACTTTCCCGGTATCTCCTTTGTTCTTTAGCTAGCTTCCGGGGAAGTGCTGGTATGCGCAGAGGAGTCGGGCATATGGATATGGCTTCCGGGCGTGTTTGTGGAAAGCATTTCCTATGTAGGAATGCAGCGATCGGAACGGAGGCGGAAAGGCTGTAAGGAAAACCGGAAGGAAAGCGAAAAGGTAGTAAAAGGGTTTTACACACGGAGGACACCCGGAGGGAAAAAGTACGGAGGGTGTGATGAAGTGATGATTGTTTCTGCATTTTGTTAGCATGAGTTTCCGGGAAAAAGGGGGAAAGGTGGGACAAGGAGCAAACTGTC
>Ga0307509_10004009_pt1 | contig 21651 bp, 30 predicted proteins | sample 10_EM_MG_FD_202245 | JGI IMG/M metagenome (GOLD analysis project Ga0307509, IMG submission 202245) | Populus trichocarpa ectomycorrhiza microbial communities from riparian zone in the Pacific Northwest, United States - 10_EM | ecosystem: Host-associated > Plants > Roots > Unclassified | place... | reverse complement strand
TCTCAACCTCAAACTAACTTTTATTTTTACAAAAAAACTAAAAAAATATAAAAAAAAAAAAAAAAAAAAAAAAAAAAAAAAAAAAAAAAAAAAGACCCCTCCCTCGCTCTTACCTCACCTCCTATGAGATGTTCATCTTCGTTTTGACCCTGCCTCCCCACGTCCGGGGTCTTGAGATATACGAACATCAAACACTGTTCAAGTGGGTATCAATCAACCCCCCCCTTTTTTTGCCCTGGATATCAGATTCAAGGATCGCCAACGGACGAATGGCGCCTCCAGGAATAGCGAGACGTCAGTTGTGGAAGGGCAAGTATGCAAAACACCTCTCCTACTAGTATTAGTAACAAATGATAATACCTCTCTGGCCCTTAGATGTCCCGCCGTGCTGCCACAGGCACAAGAAATTCAGCGCGGTATACGAAGAAGGACTCTGACACATGCGGCCGCCCGTCGCCCCGCAGAAGAGGGACTTTAAGCAATCCTGAAATGCTCTTTATATGGAATCATAGGATATCGAACTCACAAACCTCCTTTGGTGAACTGAGAACCGGAGATTGAGGAGCGCACACACTTCCAACGGGCCATGTGACATTCAGTGTATATAAAGCCAAATCCAACTCCCAGCGATAAGATTCTGGCATGCTGACAATCTCACTCAAACCAGAACCGTATATGGCGACATTGCGTATGCGAAATGGTGGTGTGGATTCCAACATCCGCGTGGCCCATCCTCAGTCTATGCAACATAGCGTGAGCAAATAAACGCCTATATCGTAGCTCGCCCCCTGGGCTCTGGTCGCCTAACAGAATCGCAAGTAGATTCAATTATAGCGTTTGCTCGCGGCCTTTCGCCAATCAAGGAGTGTATTGAGTTCATCAAGCACCATGACCAGGAAGACGAGGTGTAGGAACTCATCCGGCATCTGAAGATCCAAGTCAAAGATTCGGCCAAGAAACTGCAGATGTCCAATGAGGGTCTGAGAGCAGAGCAGGATGGTCATGGGGACGTTGCGGAACCTCTGCGTAAGTGTTATCCATCTTTATTCCGATAGCCCTGCACTAACAGGTGTTGCTAGTGGCTCATTCTGATTGGGATTCCCCGTATTTCCCACGGGCTGTGAGAATCCACTGGCATATTGTTCGTCGAATGGGAGCGCGGGCTGCCCAGCATCCATTGCTTGGCCATCCCTGGGGTGTAAGAGACTCGGATCGGGGAATCGCCTGGGGTGTCCGGACTGCACCAAGTATCGTGGATCTGCTCCATTTGGTAAAAGCCCAAGACGTGGAAGAGGAAATCAAATGCCCCTGGTATCTGATCGGTGCGACAGGTGAGGGTGCTACCAGACTACGTCACGACCCCGAAGAACCTTTCCCACTACGCCAGCTCATATTCCTGAATAGAGATGACGACATTCGTGCGTGGTTCCTCGCACACAATGGCCACAATCCCCTGGACCTCATGGTTCTTGAGTCACGTCCGGAAGACGGAGAGGACCTGGATGAGACCCCTGAGCCTCCCAATGGGAGGCATCACCTTTTTGACCCGAGGTCTAGGATGACTTGGCAGGTGCAGAATATCGGAAGCGGGAGATGCAGGGGGCGGAGGACTCGATGAACGATGATGAATGGCTACAGGCTGAGTCGGAGGGAGCAACTCGGGCGCCTTCCAGTGCTGGCGTTATCATTGTGGGCGACGGCGACCTAAGTATTGAAACAGAACAAGCACACAGGTCAAGTCAGGATAGCTAATTGTTAATGTAGGACCAGTCACCAGGAGTCCTGGGCTCCTCAAGACGCCGGAGGGACATTCCATCGCAAATGGAGGAGCTGGCAGGAACTTATCGATTTGCGCGGGTGTCTGGGGTGGAAGCCGGTTGTACTTCTGGGCCTTCTGGGTCTGAGATGCTCCAAAAACTCCGGAATTTGCACTGGTGAACCCCAGGGCAACCAGATTCATTGCAAATCCCAGGCTCGTAGCTGTGAGATCTCAAAGGCACGATGGCGCTGAGGACACACCACCTGCCGGACATATGAATGGCGACGAACACCCGGTGTTACCTCCGGCTGCTCCGGTCGCCAACCTCGATGTCTCGACTCCCGAGAGAACGATTCCTGATCCCTCTTCCTCTCAACTGCCGTTATCCACCACCAATGTAGCCACGACTCAGCCACCAGCATCTGTTACGCCCCAGGCACACCGATCTTCAATTCTGAGTCCTGAGTACGCCCAAGAAAACCCCACATCCACCCCAGAAAGACGCCGTTCTGGAAGGCGTCGCCCAGGTGGAAAATAATGTAAGATTTCCTAGATTCGAGTTTAATTCTTTTTTCATTTTTACCGTAAATACCCAAATACCTTACGGTATACTAGATCTAGTTTTCTTGTTGGAGTCCGGAATTTTCTGATTGGGAATTGTAGCTAGTATGTGTTAGGACTCGAGTAATGATACCATTGCGGGCCCTTGCTTCAGCTTCTCTGATCCTTACATCACCTTATACTAATCACTGATACCTTTTTCCGGATTGGGCATGTCTAGCATTCTCTGTCCATAACTAGGCTGGCGTTCACCAACCGAACTAGGGGATGCATAACGTGAAAACTGAGATGGTGTTGATTCAATGGATGAGTCGACGTGTGGAGATGAGGTTCGATATATCTAATCCGCTCAGAGCGTGGCCGGTGTCTTGCTAGCTTTAGTGTCGCTAATTGATACTCCTTGTGGCTAGTTTTGGCTTAGGCTTCAGCGACATTAGCAACGCCTCCTACATCAGTGACACCTTTATTCGGTCGAACCATTTCATACCGGAGTTCAGACGAACATCATACCTGAGCTCGTCCAGAGTGCGAACATAATGTTGAACAAGTAGAAAACCCCTTTTTGAAGTTGAATAGATTCTTTCAATACCAAGTGATAGGACGTGACTTCCCCCCCCCCACAAGACATAGCGTATAAGACCTAACGTGTTCCATTGAACAACAATAAACTCCTAGTTTTCACAACACGCGGGATACATTACAATTTTCTACATCCTAATTCCTATCCACTCCAAACAAACCTTCGTCAATCGTCCAGTATTACAACATGTCTAGACAACCTCAAGGCAATTCACTCCGCAAGCTGGCTCTATGAGTAGGTAATATGTATGGGAGTAGACGCAACGCCGTACCCGTGGATAGGGGATCCGGATCAGGAACACGGCGGACCAAATCGGGCAGCTGCCATAGTACACCAACACTGGCGGCTAAATCTGGCAGCTCGCAAGGTACACAGTCGTCAGGTCGGAGTTCTTCCCCACCACAAATCACAAGACGTCTTCCATCATGACCTACGAAGCGCCCTAGAAGGAGTACATTACAGACAACGGCGTATACTGAACATTTGGGGGAGACTGATGCACCATCACACATTGAGACAGTTCGTCTGAGCGATGATAGCAGCGATGTGTACCAGAACTCGCGCAGATCTGATGCAACTGAATCAGACACAGAACCAGACGCAGAAGAGAATGATAGTCCATATTACGACACTGCACCAGGGACTTGTCGGCGCTCACCAACTGCGGAAAGACGACGAGCAAAGAGCCGGGTTTCGACTGTTCATGTTTCCACCACCTGATAATCGCAGGGGGCCGCGCCTGTCAGGCGCACACCAGCTGCTCCACGACCTATAATCCAAGGTAGTGTGTACACTCCACTGACGTTCACATCTTCGAGTGTACCACCGTATACATCGCCGCTGGCCACCCACAGTGCCACTACATCTGCAGTCAGAGGCTCGAGTCCTCCTGCCGATCCGCGTATGGCACGACATGAAGACATCTTGCCGGGTACTAACTCACGGCCAAATAGAGCCATTGGAGCTGAGGCAGACATAATAACGGGGCCAAGACTCTCATTCTCCGGTACACCCTGTTTCTTAATCCTATTCCAGCACCTGCTACCTTGATCTGGGTGGTCCACTGATCTTGGCTGAAGGCTCTCGATGACATATCCAATGCAGGAAATATTGAAGCATTGGATACGAGCTTAAAATTAGTAAGTGGACGCTGATACTTAAACATTACGCACGCCACCGGGGATGCTTACCAAATGTGAAAGATATGCGCGAGACACTCTGCAGTAAGATCCCAGTTTGTTTTCCACATAAAGGATTGGATTGGAAATTTGTACCATCTCCCAGAAGAGGCGACGGTGATTGCGCGTAGAATGGACTACCTCCTTGAGTGTGATAGATTTATGTGCTTCCCGAGGAGAATGAGGTAAGTGTGCACTAGGTAGTGAGCCCGGCCACAACTAATGCGTATGAACATGACCCAGCAAATAACGAATCGATTCCTCGCACCACAGATTCCCAAGGCAATATGGGGAAAGTACTTCAAGGGTGAGAAAATGTTTGTGATTTCCGAACCTGATTTGCTTCGTCACATCAATGGCATCATGGTTTGCTTAACCTGGGCCATACTCTGCGAGCATGGCAAACGGGAGTGCATCTTGAATACTGTTCGTTACGGGGCCTCCGGCCCCGAAACTGGCAGGCCCCCGCGTCAATTCCCCGCCCCTTTCAGGTCAATAGCCTGGGGCGGGGCATTTTTTTTTCAACTCCTACCCCTGCCCCTGTCCAGGCCCCCGCCCCATTTAATGCCACAAACAGCCCCCCGTCAATGAATTTTGTCCGCCCAGGGCCCCGCTTTTTCGCATATTCCCCTCTCGAACATTGCTCTTTTGATACATGAGTGAGTAATTGTGTGAGCATATATACGTCCAGGGCATGAATGGACCGAACACGGCCGGGGTTACGAGAGAACAAAGCCCTTTGCCAAGGAGCCCCCTAGTGTTCGGTCCATTCATGCCAGGGACGTGTACCAAAAACCACATACCTCAAAGTATATACGGGCATTTATTAGAATGGAATGATTCATACAATATGAAGCGGAATAATTCACAACACCGATTGGACGTCCGAGTTGCCTAGTGTAGTAACGTATATTGTCTCGGCAGGCCATACGCCTAATTCATAAGCCCAATTCATACACTCTATTCACAGGTTCAAATCATATGCCCAATTCATAAGCCTTATTCATCAGCTGGTGCCATATGCCCAAATCATACGCCCAAGCCATACGCTCAAATCAAACCCCCAAACCATACGCCCAAGCCATATGCTCAAATCATACGCCCAAACCATACACCCAAACCATAGGCCCAAATCATACGCCCAAGCCATATGCTCAAATCATACGCCCAAGCCATACGCCCAAAACATAACCACAGTCGTGCTATGGAGATAATGTGTTCAGTGTTCATATAGCGAAATGGTGAGGTTAAAGAAAGAGTGTATTTATAACAATAAGAGTTGTATAAAAGGTAATTATGCCAAGTTAGATGTTGTTAGGTGGTAGCTTTGGCGTGAGGTATTCCGACAGCTAGGACCTGAATCGCGATTATATCGGAGAAGGCGTTAAGAAGACACGAGTAATGTAGGCTAGATATAATATTCTCTCCCATGTAGATAGTCGAAGTATTGGTAACGATATATAAGTGTAGATAACTTATTATATTGATAAGATCTCTTCTCCGTGCTTGTTCTTTAATAGCAGCGAAGATGCTTCAATATTTATATTCCGCGTCTGAGAAATCGCTGTATACATGCTAACTCTATACTAACTAAGTACCTGGCCCGCGACTCTGCGAACTTCACCTGAGTGCAAACACTCGTAGACCCTGAAAACTCTCTACCACACCTTTTGCTCCGATGGTCAACTTATCGGTCTGCGCTTTCATTATTCCGGATGGTGTGGAGACCACGTCAGGTGTCAGCTCATCCGGTTATCCGTTGACAACAATGGTTACGAATTATCTTACCCTCGTGCTCATCGAGAGTAGCCTAACTCGCTGGACAGAAGATGGCCATTCTTCTTTGGTTGGTTGCGTCGAGAATTCTACATGCAACTGCAGGTCCTATTCTGGTCTTCTGACATTACACGACTTGTCCTCGGGATCGTACCTATAGGCTTTTCCCCTTGGACTCCATCTTTTACCAACTTGTCCTCTGTGGATGCACCCGATCCACTTGCTAGGCATAGTTACCTCCTTCGTACTCTACACGACTTAGTAGGTACGAGGGGACTAACCTTCGTGCGAAACGTCACCTTACCTTTGACCCACTCTTCCGACTGTCTGTCTTCAAGTGTCTGTCACTCTATGCGCCGTCTTCCGATGCACCTGCTTCCACTTGCATAAGGTGCCCGGAGGTCTCCCCTCATATATCCTGCCTACATGATCCGGTCGGACGGACGGCCGCGACGTATACGGTGTTATAAGATGTGTTTTATCGATAGTGGTCTTTGGCATTGGGATGCCACTACCCAGGCGGCCAGTGATAACGCGCCTTCCCAACGCCGGGGCTGGAGGGGGGTCTTATCTTTTTCCTTCGAAGTTCGTGTGCGTCAAGGTAGGGTAACTTTGCCCTGTGAATCCTTATGGGGAGTCCGTGGGCCTAACACGAGCTCCTCTCTTCGAAGTGTTGGTCCCGAATACTCTCTCTCTATTTATACAATTCTTTTTTCCATCTCGAGCTCCACATAGTAGGGGCAAAAACCACCAGGGTTTGCTTGTCCATTGATGGAAAACCTTTCTTATATTACTAGACCTCTCTTGGGCCCGGCCTCTCCGGGTTCTCTCTATGAAACCTTTCCACTGCTTCCTGCGCGTCCTTCATACCTTCGTGTGGTTCCCAAGTATTCTCGTCCTCTGCGCAGACTTTCCATTTTACAAAATACCGAAGCTCTTTCATCGGTTTATTCCTTCTTCGAACCTTTCGCGTGTAGGAAATGATCTGACTCTTGACGATCCTTTCTACCTCCCACTATAAATCTCGCTCTATGTCTTCAGGGTCTCGTGGGGGTTGTTCGTGATTCGGTCTGTTCGAGGCTCGGTAAGGTTCCAGCAGGGAAACATGAAACACAGGATGAATTTTCCACCGCGGCGAGATTTCTAACTTGTATGCCCGACTTTCTTCTTTCTCCAAGACTTTGAACGGGCCATACCGTTTCGGACTCAGCTTTTTCGATGGTTGTTTAGTACGTATGTTTTTCGCATTCAACATTACCAAGTCGCCGACCTCGATGCCTGGTAGTTCCGTCGCCTTCTGGTCATAATATTTCTTCATCCATTCCTGTGTATTCTCTAGGGTTTGTTTCGCCTGTCGATGTATGTCCTCCATCCAGTGAGCATACATTGTCGCCCTGGGGTTATGAGCTTCTCTTTCTTTCAACCATGCTGTCTGTGGATGAAAACCGTAGTTGGCGAAGAATGGGGTCATCTTGTGTGCGTTGGTAGCCGAGTTATTATAGGCGTGTTCTGCTAATGGCAATAGTTGGTACCAGTCGTTCTGATCGTAATTGACAAACGTTTGTAAGTAACCTTCCACCACTTGGTTGGTTCTCCCCGTCTGTCCGTCAGTTTGAGGGTGGTACGCCGTGGACATGCGTCTTTTAACTCCTAGCATTTTGCACAATGATTCCCAAAATTCGCCAGAAATGTTTGCGTCCATATCCGATATAATCTCGGTCGGTAGTCCGTGAAGTTTCCAGACTTCCCGAAGGAAGGTATTCCACAACGTCTTTTGCAGTCGCATTTTCGTGGAGGCCGATAAAGTGGGCCATTTGTGTGAACCGATCTAGTATTACCATTATCTGGGTCTTCCCCTGTGATTCCGGTAGTTGCATGATAAAGTCCGTCGATATGGAGGTCCAGGCGGCATAGGGCACTTCCAAAGGTTGAAGTAACCAGTACTTAGCATGCCGTGGGGATTTACTGCGTTGACATTCGTCGCAGGATCGTACATAATCTTTGATCCAATCTGCGAGTCTTTTCCAGTAATAGTCCCTTGTTACTATCTCAATCGTCTTTTCCTGTCCGAAGTGCCCCACTACTAATGAGTCGTGACAGCCTTGGGCTATCTCGGTTTGAAGGGCTTCGTTCTCGGGGATCTATAAACGATTTTTGTAATATAGCAACCCGTCCTTTTCTATCCATTCGTCCGGCATCTTCTTTCTGCCTTCTCTTAACATAACGAGTTCACGGCCTCGGTTCTGCCACCTCTCGTCCTCCTTTCCCGCCATCCTAATCTTGTCTAGAAATGCATGGTTCATTGTTCTCGCCAGGGCTGCATTGACCTGAGTGCTTGATAACATTTCTCTTTCTTTCATTAACCGCGGGTGATAGCCAATATCAGCTGCGCCAAAGAATTCGTTTTTTTCTGCATCCCTGTGAAGGAAACATATTTTGACTTCTTCTTCTTTAGCCGTGATGGATCGCTTGGGGTTCATGTCACTTGATCTGAAGCCCATTGTTCCTCGCTCGGTTATTTCCAGATCGTCTACTTCCATGGCGTCGGCGTTAGCAACTTTCTCAACCATGAGTTGCACTATCAGATCTCCTGCCTTAAATACGCAGTCTGCTTCGCCAAGATTTCGAAGTATGACCTTGACTTCTCCGGTGTAATCCGCATCTATTACACCACCGCCCACTGCTATTCCTATTTTGCTAGCCATACCACTTCTTGGGGCTAGCCTTCCGTAGGTTCCTTCCAGCAATCCTATCGCAATACCTGTCTCCACCATTGTCTGTCCCTTTGCTGGTACCAGGCCGTCTGTCAGAGCATAGATGTTATAACCAGGCGCAAACCTTGATCCTTTCATTGGGATTATTGCCTTATCTGAAAGCTTTATTATTTGTAGGCTCCTTTGTTCGCGTTTTTCTCGGGTGCGAGCTGTCTCCGCGCTTTGCTTCTGATGAATAATCGAAATTTGAAAATGTTCGCTTTTCAAAATTGACAGTTCGCTATGACGAGCTCGCTCCTCAGGACGGTACTCCGGCAGTCTACTTAACGCGTTGGGTTTGCCGCCCCTGCTTCCAGGTCAATTGACCATTTTGAAGTTATACTTCGTGAACTCCTGTGCCCATCGAATCTGCCGCTGGTTCCAGACCTTTTTGGTCAAAACGGACTGTAGATTTTCGTGGTCTGTGTATACCGTCACGGGTTCTTCTTCTCCCCAGAGATATCTTTTCCATTCTTTGAACGCCTCCATTATTGCGAGTAGCTCTTTGTCATGTATCTCATAATTTCTTTCAGCGCTGTTTAGTTTTCGAGAATGGAAAGCTACTGGGTGAAGCCGTCTTCCATAGTACTGAGACAATACGCATCCAAGCGCAAAGTCGCTTGCGTCCGTCTCAACCACCGTTTTTCTTCCTGGGTAGAAATGCGATAAAATTGGTGCCGTTGTAAACCTCTTTTTCAACTCCTCAAATGCCTCCTCTTGCTCTCTCCCCAGTGAAAATCTTTCGGGTTTCCTTTTAACGTTTCGGTTATTGGCTTGCAAACTTTTGAACAATCTTGGATCAATTGACGATAAAAATTTGCGAATCCAATGAAGATCTGAACTTCTTCAACCGACCTCGGGTGTGCCCAATTTTGAACGCTTTTCACATTTCTATCACTCATGGTGACGCCGCTTGTTTTGACAATGTATCCTAAGAATTCGACTTCCTCCTGGTGGAACACCGACTTTTTCAATGAAACTGCTAAGTCGTGTTGTTCGAGTCGGTCAAGGACTCTTTGGACTAAGTTGATATGGTCATCTATATTCTCGGAGTATATTAGGATATCGTCTCGTTAGACGACTACTCCGTGGTCCAAGAATGCCCTTAGGATTTGGTTCATCATTGTTTGGAACGTTGCGGGAGCATTGCCGAGCCCGAAAGGCATGACTTTGTATTCGTACTGTCCGTATCTTGTACGGACCACTGTCTTGTGTTCATCGCCTCTCCTCATTCGAATGAGATGATATCCGTCTTTTAGATCCAGCTTCGTGAATACTTTTGCGCCTGCAACGCGGTCACGCAGTTCATCCATGAGCGGTAGAGGGTATTTGTTCAGGATCGTCAACTTGTTGAGGTTCCTATAGTCTAGGCATAGTGGTAGACTTCCTTCTGGTTTTGGAACGAAGAGGATTGGAGCGCCGTAAGGGGATTCCCTGTCCGCTATTTTTCCCTCAGCCCTCATTTTTTTGAGGTACTTCTCCAGCTCGTTCAACTGGTGTGCCGACATTGGATAAATTGGACCCCATGGGGGCTCGGCCCCTTCCTTCAGGTTGATGGCGTGATCGAAAGTCCTTCGAGGCCCCAACATTTTTGCTTTTTTCTCCTCACAAAGCTCCTTATATTACCAATACGGTTTCGGCAGCGTCTCCAACTGTACTCCCCCTTCTTCTTCTCTTTCTATCCGTCCCACCTACTGTGCTTCCTCCTCGTAAGCTATAGTTTCATCCCATTCAAACATATCCACCACCGCTTCATCTTCTCTATGAGCTTGGCAGCTTTCTTCTTCAGAGACCCATTTACGTGGGTCCGCGATATTTTTAAGGGGGTGTTCTTTATGCCACTACCCGAAGGGTATGATTAAATCATATCTTCCTACGTTCGCTATTTCACAGGATATCATGCTTCGGTGCCCGTTGGCACCGATTTCCAATAGGATAGGATGGGTATACAATCTTCTTCCAGTTGGTGCAGTTTTGCCATCGAAGGATGTGATTTTTAATGGTGAATCCCTAGCTTCGGTCGGGATTTCAAGCCGTCGTGCGGTGTTTTGGTTCATGAGAAAGATATTTGAACCAGAATCTAAGAGGACGTTTATTTCGTGTTTTCACCCTTTGATTTCAATAAATGCCTTCCCCTCAGGGCAGGGGTAGTGCTTTGGTTTCTTAATGGGTCTGGAGCTTTTGCTCGGGCTTTGATGAAGTCTTTTCATCGTCGCGATTACAAATAGCGTGGGGGTTTGTTACTGCAGCTGCGCAGTTTCGGCTCCTAAAGCCTTCTCAGACAAACTTTTACAATAAGTGTCTACTATTTTGATATCGGGCAGCCCACTACTAGCGGTCTTTACCTCCTGCCGAGGAGTTCCCATATCACAGGAGTGGTGGTTTACTAGAGGACCTCTGGAGTTCGCGACTAGGATGCCCAGTCCTTTATCGTCGACTTAGCCCTCATATGAGACTGTCCCTTGCCACGAGTCCACCGTACCTTTGCCTTCGAGTTTGGTCTCACTCCCGAGACCCCCTGGGACACAATTTGTCGGGCATGAATCTTGTGCCCAATGCAGGCGCCCCCAGCTTCTGTTTGCCTGGCTGTTTTACCCGGAGAGAAAGTCAGGTTGCCCTGGATTTCGACCCTCCTTCGTGTGTCGTGCAACTCAAGTTCCGTTCCGACGAATGGTAATCTTCTTTTTCCCTTTTAGTCTCGTCAACCGCTTTCTTCACTTGTAATTTTTTATGGCTCCCGTGGTAAGCACGGACTACCCATTTTTGGACGTAAAATAGCAACCGCTATCCTTTGGTCTTTTCCCTTCTGGTGGGATATCGTCACCGACTACGCCCCACCTCTTTCGATTCGAGGCCGCAACCTCACTACCCGATCACCGTGGTTGTCGGTACCTCGACGACGTTTTATAAAATGTCGTTGTCGTCAAAGGCCCAAGCTGGGGGCCTTTGAACGGCTCGTTATAAGCTTTCTCCCTGGCCATCAACGGCCACAGTGGCTACCTGGGGACGTCGCTTCGGTGCGAATGTGGACTGTCATTTGGGCTTTGATTGCTCTCGGTATATAACCGACACTTGTATCGGCTTTCGATAGTATTTCCAGGTGTGGTTTCTCATTCCACACCGCGTGCATTCGTTGTCGGATTTCCGTTTATCGACAACTTTCTGATCGAGGCCCTGGTGTGCTTCTGCCCACACGTTATGTTTAACCTCCCCCGCCGGTGCCACCGACCCTTCTTTCTTCACTTTTCTCTCCCCAGCCTTTTTCTTTTGATAGTCCACTTTTTCCTTTGCCGTGTACTGCTTTTTTACACGCTTTGCTGGTACCGTTGGCTTCGAATCCTCGAAGTTCTTCTGTTCGCCTCGTGTTGCGCCCGAGGGACCGTGTCCTCGAAGATCTTTTCTCTCTTTGAAATCTTCTTCCGCTCCGGTAACTGTCCTGACTGCTTCTAAGCATTCCCCATCGTCAACGTATTCTCGATGTGAGAGCCGTCGCAATTCTGCAAAGGGAAGTTCGTCTTCTATCATTTTCCTCCAGGCTATCCCGGTGACTCTTGCATGGATATTGAGATTTTTTATTTCTATTAAGAATTTGGCGACATCACCGGGCTATTTGACTGACCCCATTGCTCTTAGGCATTTTTCTCCTTCAGGGATGGGTCCGAAGCGTCGCAGGGCTTGTTCTGCAAAAACGTGCCAGAACTCGTATCCTTCTTGTCTCGTATAACCTATTTCCCTGGTCATTTGTCGTCGGTAGGTTAACGCAAACGCTGCGACTTCTTTCCCGTCCTTTCTGCTTATGGCGAATCGGATTCGTTGTGCCTCTTCCTCCCACTACCAAGTGTTTCGTCCAAAATGATCTGTGCATGTCATTAGCCACATGCGGATATCTTGGCGTTTCTCGTTCCTAAACATGGCAGGGGGTTCCGGTGGGACTCTCGTTGGTTGTCCCAAGGCGTTGGCCATGGGGCGAGAGAATAGGTTAAACAGTTCATCGTTTTCGATGCCGTAGCTGTCTTCTTCTGGCTGGGGTGCGGGTCTCTGGTCCCGTCTGCCTTTCCTACTCTCATATGGCTTCCATCCAGATCCTTCTTTCTTATCATCGGGGTCTCCTCCCCCTCCGCCGCCTGGAGCTCCTGCCGCTCCGTGTCGTGGTGGTGGTGGTTTTCCTCCGCCTGCCCCTGAAGCGTCTGGTGTCGGATCTGACACCTCACCTTTTCCCTTAACCTGTCCCAGCCACAGCTCCACCAGAGCCTTAAGCACCGCGATCTCACCATCTTGGGCTTCTCGAGACTCCTGTTGTCATTGCAGCTCATCCCTTACGAGATTAATGTTAATCTCGTGATTTTCCAGCTCCCGTTTATGTTGTTCGTTTATTTGAACAATCTCTTGGTCGAGTCGTAGGTCCCGATGCATGGACTGTTCGCCAGTTCCTTGCACTGCTTTGTGGAGATGAGAGGTGACAGCCTCATGTCTGGTCTGTCGCTCATCTGTTTCACCAAGTCGTTCCGCGACTAGGCTGGCGAAGCTCGCTTGGACCTTCTGAGATTCCAAGTCCAAAAGCTGAACTTGCTCGTCTATTCGGGTAAGTTCTCGACCGACTATCTGGACCCCAGATTTCAACTGATTTTTGACGGTTACTAGTTCTTGTGCCATTAATCTGATATTGGTTGGGAGGGAACTGAATGCAAGATGTTGCCTGTCTTGACTGAAGGTGAGCTTTGGGTCAAATCGGCCAAGGATCTGATGTAATCTTCGGATCCGAACGGCCATGAGCGATTCACTGGGTTCAGGCGTTCGGCGACAGCCTCCTCGTCGTCTCTTCCCATATTTATCTAGGAAGCCAAATCCGATGGGAGAGCGAGGTGTTCGGTCGGCCGAATGTGTTCGGGCCAGGTGGGTGACTGTTGTCTCCACAGTAGGGGCTGAGGTTCGGGACAGTTCATCACCTCCCTCATTTTCTTCATCTCCTCCGACTCCTTGTCCTGCTTGCCATTCCATGGCCTCCGGAGCTTTGGGGTCAGAAGACATTCTTTTGCCTTGATTAATGGAAACTTATCTTTTGTTTCCTCCCCAAACTCCCGGTATCTCCCAACACTGACTTGAGTCGACTTCTATTACTGGGTACTGGGTGTACCAAATAGAGTTTGATTTCTCCGAGGGGGTGAGGTAGGTAAAGTTTTCACCGTAATGGTATTGGTATAGTGCGGTGATGTCTTCGAGGGTAACGGTGTTTTCTGGGTTTATCCACCAGAAATAAGATTCGTGGTAGGGCTCTGGAGTACCTAATTCGGGTATGGGAGTGAGGACTTCTTGTATTGAGATAGTCTTCGTGGGTCTTGGTTCGAGAGGTTTTGTGGCTTTGGGAGTATGAGTGACTGTGCCAAACATTCGTCTCGGTAACGATGAGAAGTATCAATTTATGGTTAGATGGTAGCTTCGGCGTGAGCTACTCGGACAGCTAGGACCTTAATCGTGATTATATCGGAGAACTCGTTAAGAAGACACGAGTAATGTAGGCTAGATATAATATTCTCTCCGATGTAGATAGTCGAAGTATTGGTAACGATATATAAGTGTAGATAACCTATTATATTGATAAGATCTCTTCTCCGTGCTTGTTCCTTAATAGCAGCGAAGATGCTTCAATATTTATATTCCGCGTCTGAGCAATCGCGGTATACATGCTAACTCTATACTAACTAAGTACCTGGCCCGCGACTCTGCGAACTTCACCTGAGTGCAAACACTCGTAGACCCTCAAAACTCTCTACCACATCTTTTCCTCCGATGGTCAACTTATCGGTTTTCGCTTTCATTATTCCTGATGGTGTGGAAACCACGTCAGGTGTCAGCTCATCCGTTTATCTGTTGACAACAATGGTTACGAATTATCTTACCCTCGTGCTCATCGAGAGTAGCCTAACTCGCTGGACAGAAGATGGCCATTCTTCTTTGGTTGGTTGCGTCGAGAATTCTACATGCAACTGCATGTCGTATTCTGGTCTTCTGACATTACACGACTTGTCCTCGGGATCGTACCTATAGGCTTTCCCCCTTGGACTCCATCTTTTACCAACTTGTCCTCTGTGGATGCACCCGATCCACTTACTGGGCATAGTTACCTCCTTCGTACTCTACACGACTTAGTAGGTACGAGGGGACTAACCTTCGTGCGAAACGTCCCCTTACCTTTGACCCACTCTTCCCACTGTCGGTCTTCAAGTGTCTGTAACTCTATGCGCCGTCGTCCGATGCACCTGCTTCCACTTGCATAAGGTGCCCTGAGGTCTCCCCTCATATACCGTGCGAACAGGATCCGGTCAGACAGACGGCCGCGACGTATACGGTGTTATAGGATGTGTTCCATCGATAGTGGTCTTTGGTGTTGGGACGCCACCACCCAGGTGGCCAGTGATGACTCGCCGTCCCAACGCCGGGGCTGGAGGGGGGTGTTATCTTTTTCCTTTGAAGTTCGTGTGCGTCAAGGTAGGGTAACTTTGCTCGGTAAATCATTACGGGGAGTCCGTGCGGCTAACTGATGTAACTCGGAGGTTTGAGTTAGTTATATGATTTGTGTAAAAGTGAGAAATGACGGCCCCGTCCCCCCCACCACATGGGGACAACACCATAGAGTAATAGAAAACATGAAGAATGAAAGTCATAATAGTTGAAAAAAGATGTGAATTAAGAGAAAGAATAAGACAATCCCCGAATATGCTTAGGTGGTAGCGCTCCCACCAGCACCAGCTCCTGCCCTCTCTGAACCACCCCCGGAGCGCGTTGGCATCCTACCGCCACCACCGCTCCAACTACTCCCCCCAGGGCCCGCAGAGCACCTACTAGCCCGACTCCAACCACTCCAACCCCTACCATGAGTCGGATGAATTGGCGTCCGCGGTGTACGACTACTAACTCCAGCCCCAGACGGCGCTGTTCCAGTGGGCTGTGCAGGTGTGCCTCCGACGGCCCCGGTCACCACCCTACTACCCCTGCCACCACCCCCCCCAGTACCCATATGCCCGGTATCATGGTCTCCCTGGACACCTCACGCATCAGCTTCCTCGCTACCACTTCCATCTCTCATACTAGAACCCACATCCCCAACCAAATTTCCTTGTCTAACAACTCCCCCAGTACCCCCCGTAGTACCACTACCACCAGTCTTGCAAGTGCTCCCAGGGCCACCATACACGGGATGGCGTACAGGTGGACGGGGGTTATCGCTGTCGTCACTGTCGCTGTCCCTACCGTCCTTGGCAGGGGGTGCGTGATGGGAAGTGTAACCATGTACAGGTTCCGGTAACAGTACACAGGAGCGGGCAGTGCAGGATTTCCTATGTTTGGTTGATTTATATTTAGTTTATTTGATTTGATTTCAGCTCCGGCACTGCCTCTGAGTCAGATAGGCTATGCTATCGTATTGCTATGTTTAGTTTGCTTTGTTGGAAGTTTATATTTAGGATTCTGGGTATGGAAAGGTCATGTAGCACTGCTGTGGGCTGAGCACGGTTTGTGTGTTTCTTTCTTTGGTCTTGCAGGATTACAGGATTCCGGTATGTGCGCAGCTACGGGTAATGATCGTGATTGCAGGAAGGCTATGACTCTTGGGTTGTGTATTTAAACCAGTCTCCTAGCTAGCAGGAGACAGCAGGCTTCGACAGACCTTCAGTCTAAGAATACACTTGGTTGAACGGCAATCCCTGAGTTCTATTTGTCCTTCAACTATTATCTCTTACCTCCGGTCCCTTGAAGCCTCCCTTAGTACCAGCGCTAGCAGGTCTATCGCCGCTCCTACTGTACTTTCGTTAGACACGAATAAACCTGTTACATTTTTTTGCCTACAGCAGGTGAAAACCCTTTGTTCTCAGGATTGGGAACAGCCTGGTAGGATTGATCACCCTTCCAGTATCTTGATAACTAGTTAGAAGCATGAGCGGCAGGGAAAGGAACTCCCAGCTCAGGTGCTACATTCACAATAGCAGAACGCAGGAGCAGAAGCCTTACCAGGTCCGGCAGGGCCTACAATCGTCCCTCAGTAGAACCCACAGACGATACCCTAGAACCCACCACACAGGAACCAACCCCTGGGCCCATGCCAGGCTCAGCAGACACACCAGCAAGAACCAGGCATTTCCTTCCAGGAGATCTAGATACAGATTCAGACGAAGACCACAACCTCGCAGCAGAGGAACTCATTCAAAGAGAAACCCGGCGGCTTGAAGAAAGAGCAGCAGCACTAGTAGCAGCCCAGCAAACTTCGGAAACTGAACGCCCACCAGAACGCCGCACAACAAGCAGGTGGCGAGCACCCAGCATTCTAGGCGTGTTTGGAAGTCAGACACCAACTAGAGCTCCTGCCCAAGAGCATAGAGAGCAACAACTACCTGGCACATTCATCCCTCACACACCAGAAAGACCATCAAGATCCGGGACCGCCAGAAAGTCCCATGAAAGATCAGACCCATGACCTCCAGATCCAGACCCCCTTACAGGCACTATGGCAGACCCAGGCCCGGCGAGGTTGCCACCTCCCGAGCTCCCCAAACCACCTATGTTCAGCGGGGAAGGAGAAGATCTGAAGTCAGACAAACTGAAGCGATGGCTTAAAACAGTCAAAAAGCATCTAGCAAGATCAGGACTGAACGACGACTCCCCTGGAGTGGCAGACTACTATGGAGCCTACACTGATGGCAAGGCCAACAACGCATATCAGACGCTAGACAGAGAAGTGGAGGACCTAACGGTAGCGCAATTAACCAAACGCCTTCAGCAGCTATTTGAAGCCGCTACAAACACCGATGACATCTATCCCAAGTGGCAGAATATCCGCCAGACACCAGGTGGACAGCCAGCAAGTATAACGAGGATAGCTGGAGAGCTAGCGGACCTCAAAGGATCCCTCCCAGCAGGATCTGTCTCAGAATATGCACACAAGCAACGATCTTTCGATGCTATTGACTCTAGACTACGCCGCAATTTTGAGCCCCAGCTGAGACCAGAAGATACCTGGGACCAGATCGTGGCTGTAGCAGAACGCTATGATGCTACCATGTATAGGGCTGGTGGCTACAAAGGCCGCGATGGAAGCCAGGCTTCTAGCAGCAAAACCCATACACCAAAGAAAGAGAATACCTACCGCAAACCCTCTACCACATCAACGCCCAGGAAAACAGGCCAAGGAAAGGCCCCCGCTAAGAAGAGGACCTATACCATGTCCAACAAGCCCAGTCAGGCTGAAATGGATCCACACAAGGCAGAAGGAGCCTGTTTCTACTGTGGCGAAAGCGGACACACATCAGCAAAAATATTGCCCTGCATTCTGTGGGTTCTGTGCGTCTGACGCACCTGACGCTGGAACGCTAATCGCGCATCAGGACGCAACCATCCTACCACACCACGCACCTGACACAACCTGACGCAGCACCTAATCCTCAGGACGCACCAGACGCAGCACCTAATCCTCAGGACGCCCCAGACGCAACACCTAATACTCAGGACGCTCTCTGACGCAGCACCAAATACTCAGGATTCCACCGGACACGAGACCACATCTTCCTGAGATAAGCGAAGGGTCCCCCCTTTACTTTTTTCTGACCTGGGTCACAATAGATTTCATACCGTCAAACTGTTAAATTTACTACTAGTAGTCTTCTATTGTTTTAATATACAGGACAATTCACAGAGAAACACTAAGTCATAAGACGCCTTCTGAGGCTGACACCTTCATCCGCTACCCGGGACACTGTAGCTCAATGGGGAATTGGGGCCTCAGGACGTATCCTATACCACAGCGTAGCTGGCGTCGAGCCCAACAATCTCCCGCCATCAGAATCAGGATCGGAGCAGTGGTTGTGGAGGAATCTGCCATCGAGCTCTGGGACCTGTAGAAAGACCACTCTCAGAAGGGTTGGCGGATTCATGGGTTCTGATGCGACAGAGACGTACCTTATACCGCCGCGTAGCTGGCGTCAAGTCCCACAACCTCCCGCAATCAGATCCAGAATCGGACAGCGGGTTGTGGAGGAATCAGCTATCAAGTCCTGGGATCGCCAGGGTATCTATAAAGACAACTCTCACAAGGGTCAGCGACTTCCTGAGTTTTGATGCCACAGAGACGTCCTTTATACCACTGCGTAGCTGGTGCCGAGCCCAACAATCTCCCGCAATCAGATTCAGGATTGGAGCAGTGGTTGTGGAGGTATCTGCCATCGAGCTCTGGGATCGCCAGGGTACCTATAAAGACAACTCTCACAAGGGTCAGCGACTTCCTGAGTTTTGATGCCACAGAGACGTCCTTTATACCGTTGCATAGCTGGCGTCGAGCCCAACAATCTCCCGTAATCAGATCCAGGATCGGAGCTGTGGTTGTGGAGGGATCTGTCATCGAATTCTGGGATCGCCAGCACCCCACCCCATTCAGCCATGTAACTTGATGAATAATATCCCTCTGGGGATGAATCTTATACCGCTGGATAGCTGGCATCGAGCCTAGGAACCGCTAGGTGTCAGATTCAGGATCGATTGTCTGGCTGTGGTGGAGTGTTGCAGCTGTGGCCCAGGAGTGTGGATGTTGTGTGTTGTGATGAAAAGACTCGGAGTGTGTCGCGTCGCGTCCAGTTTGAGGCTAAGTGCCGAGAAACCACCAGGAACTATGCTAGACTTGAGAGTGTTATGGCTATCACTCGCTTTCAGACAGGAGTGAGCTGTCATTTTTGCTCATTCAAAGATGATGTTCTGAAAATAGAACTCGGAGTGCCAGGGCCAGTGTGACTAGGGGTCTTTAGCGCAAATTTAAGATTAAGGGTATGATGGCTTTCTCACCAGGCGCCAGCACAAACTATATTTTCTTTGCCAAGATATACTCCTTACTCACATCGGGGCAAGAAGAAAAAGAAGGCGGAAAGGAGAATGAGGGGTTGTGGTGAATCCTGATGTGCGATGGTGTTGAGGTTTAAGTCAGGATGCATGGGAGGCAGGGTTGGTTAGTTGCATGTGTCCGGACGGAACCCAGTGTAGGCAAGGGGCTCTGGACGCACCAGACGCAACCAGATGTGGCGTACAGGTACAGGACGCACAGGAGGCACAGGACGCAGAGTCCGAGTCAGGACGCAATACTACGGTATCTGACGCAGACCACCTTTTGGCTGATGCATGACAAATAAATACCCAAAGAAAGAAGTTAAGACCAACCATGTTCGCCTCTCTGAGGAAAGCCCAGACAGCAGCGAAGGCGAATATGAGCCCAATACAGACAGGACAGAGGAGCTAGATGGCAGCGGCTCTGTCACAACCTACAAGACTACAGTAGGCACGCCTAAGGATAGGCCATTCCAAGTGCTCGAATTCACTATCAACATCAATGGCAAGCCCACCAGAGCCCTCGCAGATACAGGTACCATTGGCGGTACCCTGATATCCAACAAATTCGTTACAACACACAACATATCCTACACAGCTAGGAAGAATCCCGTCACTCTGAAGATGGCAGTTAAAGGAGCGAGATCAACTAGCAACTTCTCTGTTGAGGTTATGATTCAGCTAGGGAAGATGAGTGTCGATAAGGTGCCTATGCTGGTCATGCCAGTATCAGACTATGATATACTCATCAGTATGGACGATCTCATAAGGCTATGAGCGGTCATCGATTGTCAAAAGAACAGCTTCTACTTCTCCAAGTACAAGGTCAGAGTTACCTGTGACGGAAAATCTAGAGAATCTAGATCACCCATGACCAAGCCACCGGAAGTACCAGACTTCCAGGCGATGTTCCCCAAAGTATTTGTCAAAGAAGTACCAGAGGAACTGCCCCCAGTACGCAAGATAATGCACAGGACAAGCCTCAAGGACCCGACGAAGCTTCTAAAGACACCCACCTTGCAAGCGCCACAAGCCTTGATGCCCAAATACAAGGCTTGGATCAACAAGCAGAGGAACGCCGGTATCCTCCATAGGACCAGTGTGCCAGGAGGAGCCAGCATGTTTGTGCAAGCCAAAAACCATGGCAGAATCCGACCCTTGGCTGACCTCCGCTTCAGGAATGATAACACCCAGGCCGATCACACACAGATCCCAGAACAAAACACTATACTAAATGCGGTAGCCAGAGGACCATTCCGCAGCAAGATAGATCTCAGTGACTCCTACTTCCAGACCAGAGTGCATCCAGATGAAGTTCAGTACAACACTATGAAGTGTAACGGGGTCTTTGCACTGGACGTTAGTCCAAGGCACACAACGACAGGAAGGTCCTAAACGATAACACTCGTTTAGCGTGAGGGTTCAGAGATAACAATCTCAGGTCAAGACTGATCGTGTAACGATAGATCAGGGTCAGGGTTCGTGGGTTCTTGGCGGGGGACTTGGATATCAGAATAGAAGACGTTATATTCTGAAATACAAGAGTCGTGAAAGAAATACCAGGTAGCGTAACGAATCAAGGAAATGGGAGGCTTTTTTTCTTTTTTTTTTCTTTTTTTTATTATTATTATCATGTATTCGTTGATTAAGGTACAAGAAACAGTGTGGAGCGCTAGCTATGACCGAAACAAAACCTATAAACAATCCAACGACCCGCTTCACCCCCTCATGGGAAAAATCAAACCACTCTAAACCAGAGCCCATCCTCCCCCCTTATAGCACCTAAGACGAAAGCAAGACGGAGCAGTGCCTTCCTCCAGACAGGTAAGGAAAGACAAGTATAGAAAAGAAACCAGGGAAAGACACAAACCCTTCGGCGGGCCCCCCAAAACAAAAGAAAAGAATCTTACGGCACCAAGTGCCGACGGAGAGGAAAGATAAAACTACTGTTGCCGGATGCCTGAACAATAACCCCTACCTAATCGGCTGCGGGGCAGGTGTTCGTCACGGGCGGAGTGCCCGGAAAATCGGCGACGCTTCGGACTTTAGCATGGGCCAAGGAGGTAGTGCTATACCATGACACAGCGTAACCTAATGCGAGGTTTGCGACCGTAGAGTAAATCGCAGGAGCGGATGAGGAGGGCGAGGGGAGCCACCCGGCGAGGAGAGCCACTCAGCAGTGGAGGT
>Ga0307509_10004008_pt1 | contig 21656 bp, 25 predicted proteins | sample 10_EM_MG_FD_202245 | JGI IMG/M metagenome (GOLD analysis project Ga0307509, IMG submission 202245) | Populus trichocarpa ectomycorrhiza microbial communities from riparian zone in the Pacific Northwest, United States - 10_EM | ecosystem: Host-associated > Plants > Roots > Unclassified | place... | reverse complement strand
TTCACGCAGGTGACGCACTTTGCGCACCTGATATGTTTTATGTTTTATGATTGGTTTATGATATGTTGCGCAGTGACTCATAGGAGTCATCTGATGGATTTCGGGTATGACTCATTATGAGTCATAGAACCGCGTGACTCAAGTTATGAGTCACCAGGGTTAGGGTTGTTGGCGTGAAGAGTCTATATAAGTAGAAGACTCGGTCACAGTAGTTAGCATCCTCCGTCTCCTCTACACCTCGGGCGATTGAAATCTCAACACCACGAGAAATCATCGTCACTTCCATCCACCCCCTTCTCCTCAGACACGCCACATTGCCTCTGTCTGAGTGAAGCCATCTCCCCTCCCTCTTCCTTTCCCTTCTGATGGTCAGGCCTGGCAGGCTTGATCCTAGGGGTTGGTTGAGTTCGCCTTCACCCCCTCTTCTCCGGGCTCGCTTAGGCAGCCCCCCATGGTCGGCAACCCCTCACCCGTCAACGGTCCGTCTTTAGTCTCGGTCGATCGATAAAGTAGTTGCCACCGGTGGCACTGCTCTCTGGTATTGCACTGTCTCCTTGGTGCTCTGCTGGTACTGTCGGTTTTTATGAAACGTCGTGACCCCGCTTCCGTCGGCCCTCCTCGTACTTCTCGTGTCGGTTAGCCCTCCGCTCCCCCCCTCCCCGACGGTTGGATCGGCTGGCACCCTACTGCTCGTGGCTCTACGCCCACCCCAAGCCTCTGTCTCCCTTCTGATGTCCTTGGACTAGGGGAGTTATGTTGTCCTTTCTCTTCCGGCTCCGTTTCCCGAGATAGCCGACCGGGGCTTTTTCCGACTGCCACGAGCCTTCCTTCTTTAGGCGGCATCCTCTCGAACTCGATCACTCTTCCTGAGCCTCGGCTGGCGGGGCTATATGCCCCCGGGAGTTACCTCCCCTTTGTGTGTTCCCGTGACCCAACATGTAGGAGTCCTTATTCCTTCGGGAGCTGGGCCCGGTGGGGTTTTACTACAGTTTAGCTTATAGGTGGTTTGATTTGGGGGAGTGGGTTTTCTTTTCTTTGTTGGTTGTGTCTACTGTCGGTTGGGGATGTTTTTCTTTTAGGCTAGGCTTTCGCGGGGGTAATTGGTTCGTGGCTTTCAGGCCCGTGGTCTCATCTCCTTGTAGTTTCTACCCATAGTACCGGGCGGAGGAGTTTTTCTTTGTCGGGCAGGGTCAGAGGGTTTTAGCTTGGGGATAGCGGGAAGGACTGTAGTGGGAGGTTTTGGTCCGCATGGCTTACGTTCCAGCCGAGGACCCTTGTACCTAACACCGTGGGATGAGCACAGTTGTGCGTTTGCCCTGATAGAAACAATGAATAAGCGAGATTAAAAAAAAAAAAGAAAAAAAAAAAAAAAAGAAAAAAAAACGGTCACAGTAGTTAGCACGAACCATCTCCCCTACACCTCCGGCGATTGAAATCTCAACACCAGGGAAATCATCGTGGGATTCCACCACCACCCCCTCTCCTCCCCCTTGATCGCTTCTGCCTAGGAGAGTGATGCTATCACCCCTCCTCTCCCACTGGGGCCTACCCCCTTCTCTACGGGGTTCTTGTTCCTGTTCATCGTTGACTCCCGCTCATGAAGTTCGGTTCTCCCCCTTACCCCGCACTTCCTTTGCACCTCGCTTAGGTTCTGCACGGTCGGCACTCTGGCCTCTTCGCTCACGGTTGGCGCTGAGCTCTCCAAGCCCTTTGCGAAGTACCTTTCCGTCTCGGTCATGTGGTCCTGTCGGGGAACACTTCGGTTAGTAACTTCAGCACCTCGTCCTCGTTTCGCATTCGGAAAAGCATCGGCCGCGGTTACTCTAGTCGGTCGTCACAAGTCTTCGGAAGTCCTTCCTCCTCCCATTCCCATTCCTCTACCTTCTTGGTCTTCGTCCCGTTGCGTGGTTACAGCCACCCCCATCCCCCCTCTTCCCACCCCCTCAGCTGGCACCTGACTGCTCCCCTTCACGGGGTCGATCCTCGGTCGCTATACAAAAACCCGCCTCGGTTACGCCCGTCCTTCTGGCCATCGCTAATGCCGCTTTGGCCCACCCTCCGGCGACCCCTCCCCGGGGTCACCGCCATGCACTGTCCTATCCTGCCATCGGGCACCGCTTCGTCCCCCGGCACCGCTCCGGTGTGCAGGTCCATACTTTCATTTCCTAGCTCAGGCTGACGCGCGTCACTTATCAGTGGTAAATTTCCTTTGTCAGGGGTTCATGCATCTCCTTTGTTTGCCTTATGGCTTCCGCAGATGTCACTAAGGGTTCTCCTCTCCTTCCTGCTTGTTTCTTTCCTTTTCATTTCCTTCAGATGTACGCGTATGTTTGTAGAACTTGATTGGGCGATAGGCGAGATGTGCGGTTGGTCTCATACCAGAGGGACTTGGGGGTTTGGATGTTTCTTGGGGTGAGGAGGGCAGGGCTTTTGTTGGCCATATCGTTAAAGATGCATGCTGTCTTTGTACCTTAATAAAACAAAGCACTTGATATAAAAATAAAAAAAAAGTAAAAATAAAAAAAGAAAAAACAGTCACAGTAGTTAGAGCTCTTCACGCTACCATCTAAGTACTTTCTTACAATATAACTTTACTTTTACCTTTACCTTTATCTCTACCTCTCGCTTGTATGCAAGCACTCTAGCTCTTAAGCGTCAGAGCAAACACGTTAGGAAGAAGTTCCCTCGCCATCTCTCCCCAATAAGATATTGGAGTGAGAGAAGGAGACTATAAGTTAGTCTACGAACGAAGACGAGATTATAAGTTAATCTCGGAAAGAAGATCACTCCCGTGATATAAGACAAAACGAGAACTAGAAGATAGTTCTGCCATAACCGGATAAGTGAGTCTTACCTGTTGCACAACTAACCGACCCATAGTAGGATTGTTACAGCAAAAATGGTTTGGAGGGGGTGGTTTCGCATTCAGGCTGGCTTCCGCTTTCGTGAGCTGTACCCTGATGTGGATCCAATCGTATTTCTGTTCAGCAACAGGTGGCTTACTGGATTCCTAGAGCGAAACAGAATTAGCTTGTGTAGTATTACAAAAAAAGCACAAAAGATTCCGATCGAATACCAGGCGCTCGGTATAAACCGGTTGCGATTCAATCGCCGCAACTCACAACCCCGCCTGACCATGTTTCTAGAAACTGTTCTTCAAACACCGGTTAGTCGGTTTGAGGAGTCAAACATCTGTAATCTAGACGAAACTCCAATTCCTTTCGAATATTGGGAAGGAAAGACTTACGATATTGTGGGGGAAAAAACCATTTGGGCGAAGGCATCTCAGAATGGTTGGGACAGGCGGCAAGCCTCACTTGTTCTTTGTGTTTTCGCGGATGGAGCACCTCGAGTATCACCAACGATTATTTTTCGCGGAAAGGGTGAGCGGCTTGGAAGGGAGCAGGAGCAGTATCACCCTGGAGTCTCTGTTGAATTCAATGAGAAGGCCTACATGAACCATCAGCTTTTCTTACGCTATATAGAGGAGCAGCTAGTACCTGTTCTGGGTGGCCGCCCTACCCTTTTTGCCATAGACTTAATGGGATCGCACAAAACACCAGCCGTTCTCGACAAACTACTCTCTCACAATATCACCCCCTCACTTATTCCCGGTGGCTGCACTAGCCTAATCTAACCCCTTGACGTATCAATCAAGAAGCTCTTCAAGGAAATTCTCCGGGATCTTACCGATACCGCCATCTTCGAGTCTGAGAGTGTCGAGGCCTTTGACAAATGGACTGTCAGCCACCGCCGTATTCTCACAACTTCTTGTGTGGGTGATACCTTTTACAAGTTTCACCTTGAAAAGGGTGATTTGATTCGTAAAGTCTTTCGGAAGGTTGGGCTATCTCTGCCTGTGGATGGGAGCTGCGATCGCGAGTTACATATCAAGAGATTTTCAGGATTGGAGATTGGGGATTGGCATACTGACTATGGGGTAGTTGATGAAGTGGCTGATATTTCTATTGATAATGATGATGATAATAGTATAGAATTAGTATAACTTTTTTTTTTTTGTCAATTTATTCTACTCTACAGTCTTGTCTGACATTGTATTCACATCTAAAAAGCAATGAGATGTCTTATTCGTCACTGTGGATCACTAACCATATATGGCAAGTCAAGATCGCGCTAAGGATTTTCGTCATATGTGGCAAATTCCTGAGATGGTGAATCGCAAGAGTTTTTACGGTACCTCTTCCTAGCCATAAGCTTATCAATCGGGACCATTCTCAGAAATGATCATTGTGTCTTAGCGTTGGTGACCTCCAAGCTTGCATGGTGGTGCGTGAATGGGAACGCCAAATGCACGGTGAGAAGGTGCAGCAAAAATGCCGGAGCAACAGAATTAGGAGAGTAGGCAACAGTGGTCCATTTTGCAAGCACCATAACACCGTGCTCGAGTACATGCTTTTAGTGTGGGAAGTCAGGAGTGAGGAAACAAGGAGTCTGAATTTTATTCTTCCTTAGTCATAAACAGTATCGAGGTTAATCACCAGCGTGCGTTCTTATTTCTTTGCTATTTAATATGCCATCCCTTGCCTTGTTTGCAAATTATCGACTTTGAGGGGGAGCCAAGATGAATGTACAGCCACTAGACAGAAGTGTTCGTAATCTGAGACATGTTTAATTGCGACTACAGTGGGGTAGTGGGGTTGCTGTTGCGCAGTTCGCCGTTGCGCCGTTGCGCTGTTAGCCGTTGCGCCGTTGCGCTGTTCGCCGTTGCGCCGTTGCGCTGTTCGCCGTCGCAACCTGCTGAGAACTTCAACGATCAACCTTTCATGATCGAACATTAGCGATTAAAGGTCCACGATCAACATCTATAGATAAGAAATAAATAAAGATAAATTAAACAATTCAACAACATGAAAGAATAAAACTAATGACTAATATCTGGTATAGCCTCCCTTTGCCTCTAAAACTGCAGCTACTCTCCTAGGTATTGATTTCCATAGCTTTTCAAAAAACTCCTCTGGAATTGTTTCCCAAACCAAAGGAAGCACCTGGGCTAGCTTGTTCTTAACAGCCTGTTTTCCTCCTGGGGTATTTCCAATTCTTGGGTACTGCTGATGCAACCTCTTTTTAAGCTCCACCCATGCATGTTCAATAGGATTCAGATCAAGAGAGTAGGGGGGATGCTCAAATACATCAATATTATTGGCCTCTAGCCAATCCATAACACTATAGGCTTTGTGAACAGGGGCATTATCTTGTTGAAAAAGGAAATCCTGAATTCCAGAAGCCAAGATTTGGTAAATAACAGGAATCAAGTGTCTTCTCAAAAGTCTAGTATCCTTGATCTTGGTAATAGTACGCTGAGGAATAGGAACAAGAGGACCTTTATTCTTACCCCAAAAGCACCCCCAAACCATGAAGGAAATACCCTTATTCTTCTCCCTTGAATGAATACAATTATTTAACTATTTCTCTGCAAGCTCTCAGAATACCCAGTTGTAACGACCCTACAATAGGTAGCTACAATAACTACTGCCTTAGCCCAAATGGTATACCGAGTGGTAACTAGAGGTGGTATAGTCTCGTATACTTAGTATACAAATGGCTGGTTAACCTAGGACAAGGTCTAGGGAATAGTTGAGTAGTCTTGTGTATTCTACGAGGCAGGGTAACCTTTCAGGAGTAAGTTCACATAAAGTCAAGGAATTTAGGGGAACGTTACACAGGCCTCTGAGGCGACCTTTGTGGTCGACTGGAGGACTTCCGGAGTGGTTAATGGCATATGAGGGCAAAGTTACCCTACCTTGAGAATGTGGTAATTTTGCCCATAGGTCCCAGTTATCTTAGTGATAAGTCCAAGTTACCCTACCTTCACCAGCAAAGTCATCCTAGAACTTAGAGGTTGATTGCCTCACATTCTATGAGCTCTTAGATGTTTATAGGCAGATACGCATTTGCGCGAGGAGGCCCTACACCTGAGTAAAGGTGGCCCGAACATGCTATTGAACTTGGGTGGGTTTTGCTCACACCCCCCTCAGGCCCCAGCGTTGGGACGGCGCGTCAAAGGCAGACGGCTGCATATTTGCTCGTTTGCTAGTAAAAAGAGGTCATTGGAGCGGCTGCCCTAACAGCGTATACGTCGTCGCCGTCCGTCCGACTGAATGTCGTTCACAGGATATATAAGGGGAGTATGGGTAACCGCCAATATGGAGGTCACCCATATATGGTCTCTCCGGCACCTAGGAGTCTATCTTAGCCTACGGGTAGTAGGGTAGTCTGCCTAGTGGTACTTAGGTAGTCCAAGGAGGCCAGGATGCTTTCGAGACAAGTCCCTCAGTAACCAGCTGGAACCTTCTCCCCTTGATTTGTCGCATTACTATGGGTTGTCAATGGAATCTAGAGGTATGAATCTTTTCACAGTAGAGTAAGTCCCGAGCGGCTGGCTATGGGTAGCGCCCACTTAGCCAACGATCGGCTACATCTCACTGGGGGAGCTTGCATGTCAATTTATCACATTAGACAATCGCGTAGATTAAATGATAGACTGCATAGCTTGTATAGACGAAACTACCACTGGGCCAGTAAGTCCATCACCTAGGTAATGACTCCGGTTGTTGTCATAACAGTTAGCCACTGGCATGACTTCGATAGGAAGAGTTTTTCCACCTGTGGTTGTATTGGAGCTGGATTGCAGAAACTCAAATCCAATTGACGGAGTTAAGTGTACCCAACTCGGTCTGATACTTCCGGCAGGATAATTCCTGATTCAGGATAGACCTTGGACAGCCCTGAGCAGGACTGGGTACTCGCACAAGGTCGGAGTAGTGGTGAATGTCAAAAGCTTAAATCTGATATGTACTTAAGTTTAAGCGTTTGGCATTCTACTTCGACAACCAACTTTTCCTCGAGAGAACTAACTTGGGTGAAGCTTCGAGCTTAACTATATCAACTTGTACCGCTTGATTCTTTAGAATTTTATGGCATCTTGATCTTCTACTTTGAGTGTTTGGTGCGGTCGAAATCTTAGATTTTCACCTCTCTATAGGGTGCCCCTGTTACACCAGTGCTGTCTTGGATCTTTTGATTTCTCTACACTACACTCATCACTCTAGAAAACATCTTCAAAGTCCTCACTAGTCCAATTCTTATGAGCAAGAGCCCAATTGAGTCTCTTGGTAACATGCTCAGGCTTAGGCTGGGGTCTGAATTTGGCTATTGATTTTTTCATATTGGCCTCTCTATGAACTCTCTCCACTATATTAGATACTAGTCTATGCAATCATACTCTATCAGGCAGGTGTATTTATCAGTGGCAAGTGAAACCCCAGGTGCATATTTATTACACAAATCAGTACTGGACATTTGGCGATTTGGTTTAGCAGCTCGGATGATTGTGCGACGCTGTTGCCAGTTAAGAAAAGGAGGGTGACTAGAGTGCGGAATATTATCGAGTGACATCGTTGCAGTAGCCCGGACAAGGAAGGTTTTAATTGTTGACCTTGGCCGGCCAATAAGGGATGCCACCTGAGCAATAAAGTCTTCACCATAGTCACGACGAAACAGGGGTCGTGATGAACGTGGATCAATGACAAGTAACTTTCTTCAAAACAAACATTGACGATTAATTCTTTTGAGCACCAAATGCCACAGTTCATCACCACCCTAGTTTCGTTGCGACTATGGTGATGACTGTACTCCTGTAACATGTATACATGTTCCGGTATGTAACAGGAGCACCCTATAGTGAGGTGAGCTCTAAGGTTGCCATCGGACCAAAACTCAAAGTAGAAGATAAAGATAGAGCAAATAATTCACAAAGAATCAAAACAGTTAAACTTAATATCATTAAGCTTGAAGCTTTACTCAATTAGTTCTCTTGAGGCAAAGTTGGTTGTCAGAGTAGAATGCTAAACGCTTAAACTTAAGTAGATATTAGATTTAAGCCTTTGACATTCACCACTACTCTGGCCTAGTGAGAGCACCCTGTCCTGCTCAGGGCTTGTCCGAGGTTTATCCTCCAACAAGAATTATCCTGCTGGAAGTATCGGACCCACTCGGGTACACTTAACTCTGTCAATAGGATCTGAGTTTCTGCAATGCATCTCCAATACAACTGCAGGTGGAAAAACTCTTCCTATTAAAGTCATACCAGTGGCTAACTGTTATGACAACAACTGGGTCAATACCTAGGTGGTGGACATACTGGCCCAGTGGTAATTTCGTCTATACAAGCTATGTAGCCTATTATTTAATCTACACGACAATTCAATGTGATAATTTGACATGCAAGCTCCTCCGGTGAGATGTAGCCGATGGTTGGCTAAATGAGCGCTACCTATAGCTAGCCTCTCAGGACATACTCTACCGTGATATGACTCATACCTCTAGAGTCCATTGACAACTGATAGTAATGGTAGAAATCAAGGGGAGAAGGTCCCGGCTGGTTACTGAGGTATTTTGTCCCGAAAGCACCCTGGGCTTCTTGGACTATGTGATGTACACTGGGGCATCCTATAGAGAGGTGAACTCTAATGTTTTGCCAGCACCACACACTCAAAGTAAAAAATAAAGATGAGGTAAATATTTCAAAAAGAATCAAATGGTAAAACTTAATATTGTTAAGCGGAAAGGTTCACTCAATAAGTTATCTCGAGGAAAGTTGGTTATGGAAGTAGAATGTAACGTATTTGACCTAGTAATGGGACACTGACAAGTAATGAGACATTTTTTACATTCAGTGTCCCATGAATAAATATATCAATATCGCAACCAATACTAGATGGAATAGCCTCTAAATCTATCGCTAGATAGTTAACATGAATGCGAACATTCACTATAAATCTTTTTCTGCCAACCACAAAAGAGAAAATGCTATTATATAAAGAGTTAGGAAAGTATCACTTTATTATATGGTAAACAATTGATGTTATGGAAATTTTATAAAAAATGGTAAAATTACTCTGTTTGCTAGAGAAGGTAGATTGATATCTTTGTTTGATCCCACATGTTACAGAATATAGATTTTACCTCTAGGAAGGCCAAGTTGTCAATTTCAATATGGGTAGTTTGACAAAAAGAAACACCTTTATTTCTAAAAGTTAAAAAATCATAATATCTCATTTAATACCAGATTGAAGGTTCTCTAATTTTATTAGTAGATTGCTAACATTATTGTCAATAAGCTTGATAATGTATTCTCCTAATCTGGCAATAATATATAATAGATATACAAATAGAAATATAGTATATTGTAACTTGCATGATAAGAGTTTTGGAATATTATAAAATAGTCAAGGAAAATGATAAAATTATTCTATTTATTCAATTGTGTAGAAAGAGATTTCTAAACTGTATCTAATGTTATACAATCTTAATTATGAATCTAGAAAGTCTACACTGTTAATTTTAAAAATCAGTAATGATAATTCAGGGACAAAAAGTAGTATAAGAGTACTTTGCATATAATTTATTATAAATACTTAACTCTCATAATAGTTAGAAGAGCTTCAATAGTGCAAAGCAGAAGTTATAATTGGATCATTAAACTATTACAATATCAAAACAGATATGAATGTTATTATTTCATAATATAAATATTAGGAAATTTACTTGTTGAAGATTACACTTATTGAAATTTACAACTTATCCATGCTACAGCTTGAATCTATATTCTCTAACATCCAAGATCTAGACAGGATACCACTCTACCTTCTCCAATAAACAGAATAATTTTACCATTTTCCTTGACTTTTTTATAATATTCCAAAACTCGTATCATGCAAGTTACAATATACTATATTCCTATTTGTACATCTATTATATATTCTTGCTAGATTAGAAGAATATCTAATCAAGCTTATTAACAATAATGTTAGCTATCTATCAATGAAATTAGAGACTATTTGATCTTGTATTAAATGAGATATTAAGATTTTTGACATCTAGAAATAAAGAATTTTATTTCTTTCAAACTACCTTTATTGAAATTAACGACTTAGCCTTCCTAGAACCTTAACCTATATTCTGTAACATGTGAGATCAAGCAGGAATATCAATCTACCTTCTCTAGCAAACAGTGTAATTTTAACATTTTTTATACATTTTCTATAAAATCAATTGTCTACCATATAATGAAGTAATACTTTCCCAACTCTTTATAAAATAACTATTTCTCTTTTGTGGTTGGCAAAATATAATTTATAGGGAATGTTCGCAATCATGTTAGCCATCTAGCAATAGATTTACAAGTTATTCTATCTTGTATTGGTTGAGATATTCATATATTTATTGATGGGACACTGAATGTAAAAAGTATCCCATTACCAGTGAGTGTCCCATTACTAGGTCAAATACGTTAACCTGTACAGGTTACTAGTTTAGGTATGGATTTGTTTTATGTATTGTTTCAGGATACGAGTTCAGGTAACTTCTATGCCTAGTTAGTTTGTTCTATGTTTTGTTTTAGGATACGAGCTGAGGAGACTCGTAAGCCTTATCATTTGATAATTTTATTGTTTCAGGATACGAACTCTGGAAGTTCGTAAGCCTTGTTTATTGTTTGATTGTTTATAGCTTAGGTATGGTTTGATGCCTTAGGATTTGGATATGATTGATGCGAGATGGATTATTGCAAGTGTATTTAAAAGACCTGGATCTCTCCAGACTTAGAGAGACCAGACTTCGACAGACAGAGTTTACAATATACTTGGTTGAACAGTTATCTTCTATTCTGTTCGATTCGAGAATCTTTGAGCTTCGCACAGGCCTACATCACTTGGCCTTCTCTTAGTAGTTTCGATAAAGTAATAGAGTCTATTCAATTACTTGTTGGCATCTCCAGCACTTGATCTCATTTATACCACCGGTTTGGTTAGAGTCAATACTGATATCCCTTGGCTAGACCGCTACCCCACGGGAAGTGGTTACATAGAATGCCAAATGCTTAAACTTAAGTAGATATCAGATTTAAGCCTTTGACATTCACCACTACTCCGACCTTGTGCGAGCACCCTGTCATGCTTACGGTTTGTTCGAGGTCTACCCTGCAACAGGAATTTTCCTGCCGGAAGTATCGGACCAACTCGGGTATGCTTACCTCCATCAATAGGATATGAGTTTCTGTAATGCATCTCCCATACCACTGCAGGTGGATAAAACTCTTCCTATGGAAGTCATACCAGTGGCTAACTGTTATGACAACAACCGGAATCAATACCTAGGTGGTGGACTCACTGGCCCAGTGGTAGTTTAATCTAAACAAGCTATGCCATCCATCATCTAATCTACACGACTATCCAATGTGAGACATTCACATGCAAGCTCCCCCGGTAAGATGTAGTAGTTGATTGGCCAAGTGGGCGCTACCCATAGCTAACCTCTCGGGACATACTCTACCCTAATGAGACTCACTCCTCTAGAGTCCATTGACAACCCATAGTAATGCTACAAATCAAGGGGAGAAGGTCCCCGCTGGTTACTGCGGTATTTGTCACGAAAGCACTCTGGCCTCCTTGGACAACCTAAGTACCACTAGGCAAACTACCCTACTACCCGTAGGCTATGATAGACTCCTAGGTGCCGGAGAGACAAAATATGGGTGACCCACATTTTGGCGGTTACCCATACTCCCCTTATATATCCTGCGAACAAGATTCCTATGAACGACATTCTGTCGAACGGATGGCGACGACTTATACGGTGTTACGGCACCTGCTCCAATGACCTCTTTTTACTCGTAAACGAGCAACTACACAGCCATCTGCCTATAATGCGCTGTCCTAATGCTGGGGCCAGAGGGGGGTGTTGGCTAAACCCGGCCAAGTTCAATAGAATGTTCGGGCTACCAGTACTCAGGCATCGGACCTCACCGCGCAGATGCGTGTGTGCCTATGAACATCTAAGAGCCTATAGAATGTGATGCAATCGACCTCTAAGTTGTGGGATAACTTTGCTGGTGAAGGTAGGGTAACGTGGACTTCTCCGTAGGGTAACTGGGGTCCATGGGCATAATGGTCAAATTCCTAAGGTAGGGTAACTTTGCCCTCTTATGCGTATAACCGCTCTGGAAGTCCTCCGGTCAACACCAAATGTTGTGTCGGAGGCCTGGTAATCTTCCCATAAATTCTTTGACCATATGCGAACTTACTCCCAAAAGGTTACCCTGCCTCGTAGAGTACACGAAGCTACTCAACCATTCCCTAGGCCTTGTCCTAGGTTAACCAGCTATTTGTATACTAAGTATACGGGACCATACCACCTCTGCTTACCACTTGGTATACCATTTGGGCTATGGTGGTAGTGGTTGTAGCTACCTATCGTAGGGTCGTTACACTACTCCCCTCTTCTCTTGATCTGTCCTCAGACTATTAACATCCTCTCTTGGTTCCACGATTTGGATTGTCTTTAACCCTATAGTCTCTAGCTTTAGATAGATACCTCTCATGGAACTGTGGCAATTCTTGCATTGCGGTATCTTCTAACATCTGGAACGGTTCCCATGAATTTTCTTCTGGACCATATCCTTCCCAAGCAACCATGTACTGCACAACTCTGTGGAGAAACTTTGACTCAGGATTTCCATACCATAGGCTATCAACTACTTCAGCAACAACATAGCCAAGCTCATTGTCGACTATGTCAGGTATCGGTACAATTATTTGCGGCCTGCCCACAGGATCCTCACGATATGGTTCCAACAGACTAACATGGAATACAGGATGGATGTCCCATCCTTCTGGCAGTTCAAACTCATACGCCCTAGAACCAATCTTGCATTTGACAACAAAAGGTCCAAACATTTTATGCTCTAGTTTCTCTATAGGTCTTTTTGTACTGAGATTCTTGCAGTTTAGCATAACCCTATCCGCTTTCTTAGGTCTACCCTGTATGATATCTTCTAATATAGCATATTCCGGTGCTGGCTGTCTCTTTTGATCATGCCATTTCCTTTTTCTTTCCTGTGCCTGCTGTATTGTTTCTTGGCTCTCTTGCCATGTACCTTCCCAATCCTTCACAACAAGCTCGCTGTCTGGGTTAATTCCTTTGTTATCCAACAATATCCCCGACCACTGAGTCTGGGGGGAGAATTCACAATTTATTTCAAAGGGACTTGGCTTTGTGGATTCCGACATTGAAGTAATATACACATGTTCCGTGAAGGGTAACAGCGATACCCAATTGTCTTGCTGATATGAACAATAACTTCTTAAATATTGTTCTAGTGTCTGATTAACCCTGTCAGTTTGCCCATCGTTTTATGGGCGGAACTCGGTAGATAGGTTTAACTTTACTTGCAGTAGTTGCCTTAGGCTTGTCCAAAATTTAGACGTAAATTGAGTATCTCAGTCAGAGACAATTGATTCAGAAAGCCCATGGACGCACCAGGTTTCTTTGACGAACGTCAAGGCCAATTCCTTAATGAGTTCCTCCGTCCGTAGCAGTATAAAATGTGCCATCTTGGAGAACCTGTCTACGATGACACATATTTTTGTATACCTGTCTGACTTTGGTAACCCTACCACAAGTCCATAGATATTGCCATCCATCATCTAATAGGAACTTCTAAGGGTTCTAGAAGTCCATACTTCTTATGACGGATAACTTTATTAGGTTGACCTACATTGCAAGAGCGAACCTACTGGGTAATGTTTTCATACATCTTTGGCCAACAGAAGTTAGCCCTAACCGGTTAGGCGGGAGCCTATTTCAAAGTCTTGCGAGATAACTCAGGCCGATAATGTTAATTCAAGACGGAGATTGTCTAGGAAGGCTCAATGTCTGAAGCAGAGGTATATAGAGTGATAAAAGATTTTCTAGTGTAAACAATTTTATATTGATAAGATTTCTTCACCGTTGCTTGATGATGTCTAAATAGCTCGGGAGGCGCCTCGATATTTATATGCCACGTCTGGGTTGTTGTGGGCTATATTCAGTTTCTATAGTAACTAAGTACCTACTAATAACTTGTAGCTTCTCAAGGAAGGGCGAACACCTTTTGACCCTGACAATTCTGTTATCTCACTTGACTACCGAATCACAATACCATGAGTTTTCCCTGACGGTGCTCCCACACATCAGTTCATTTGTTATGATCTATCTTCGTCATCATGGAGTTTTGATTACCACTGCATACGCAGAATGGTCTTCATGATCGAACCAACAAAGGGGCCAGCTTTGTTATCGAACCTCTCAGCATTGCAGATATTGCCTGCACCTGACAGCTGCGAGGCATAAGATAGACTTGTCACGATAATTGCACCAATAGCCATTATCCCTCCATAGTCATATCGTTATCGTATGGTTCTGTCAGTATCCAAAGGATACAATTGACGTGTGTGAGTGTGGGTATGCCTGATTTCTCAAACTATCTCATCTAACAATACCATTCACGTCTGTGACTTTCATCACAAGAGTGTGGAGTATAGAATGTGTTGCTTAACCATTGTCCGTAACAACGTCCTGTTACCTATTGACCACCTTTGCGACTGCCATCTTTAGTGCTCAGTAACCTTATGCGACTTCAGCCGATTTGGCTTAAACACCTGGATAAGCTCGCCAAAGGTCTTCCCTCAGATATATTGCGAATGGGATCCGGTCAGACGGACAGCCGCGACGTATATGGGGTTACAAGGAGGGCTCCAATGACCATGTCTTTGGTGAGGGGACGCAAATACGGTGGTGTCTGCCGATGTAGCGCCGTCCCAACGCTGCTGCGGGAGGGGGGTGTTGGCTTGTCCTTTTGAACTCAGAATCCTAAGGTAGGGTAACTATAGGTCTTTATTCACTAAAGGAAGGCTAAGCCTTCCGGTATGTCTAACATAACCCTACCAATAGTCTTGTATGTTCCGAAGTGTTCAGCAATCTTTGAATCATGTTCTGCCTACATGATTGTTTGCCTTAAACCTTCATCCTTTGGAATATACCACCTGTTCTTATATAAGAGCAAGTCCTTTTTGATACTAAAATTTGTATCTACCTTACTATCGCCTTTGAGGAGTGCCTTTAGTGTTGCTAAATAGACTTGATCACTATCGGCTGCCTTCATAAGAGCCTTATGAAATCTTCTCTCCAACCGAAAACCTTGGCAAGTATGCAACACATGTGGTCGCAAGATGACGGGCTCCTCTCCAATATACTGTCCTGGGTGAAAAATGTTAAAGGTTTGGAATTACTCCCCCCTTCAGGGCAGTAGTCCCTATACCTCGACAGAGCATCAGCCTTTTCATTTAACCTCCTTCCCTATAAATCATCTTTAAATTGAATGGTTGTAGAATCTCTGCCCAGCGATATTGTCTGCAGTTTAGAGTCTTTGTAGTATTAAAGTACTCTAAATTCTTGTGATCAGTATAGACGAATATATGATCAGCAACCGACATTAACCTGTATGCCTATTCTTTAAAGGCTGCCACTATTGCGGCCATTTCCTTATCATGGACGTCATAATTTATCTCTGCTCGCGAGAACTATCTACTATGAAATGCTACAGGATGCCACTTCTCATCCTCATAGAGTTGAGATAATACAGCTCGTAATGCAAAGTCACTAGCGTCGGTTTCCAACTTAGTTGGACGAGTGTCATCAAAGTGGGTCAGAATTGGGCCCGTGGTAAACATATCCTTCAATGTGTTCAAAGCATCCTGACACGTAGGAGTCCACATCCATCAGATACCTTTCTTTGTCAAGTCGGTTAATGGTTTGGCTATCTTGCTAAAACCTTTTATGAACTGACGATAGAGGTTTGTGAAGCCTATGAAGCTTTGCACATCAACGACCATCGCGGGCATTGATCATGCCCGGATCTCATCAACCTTTGTACTTGTCATTGAGATTCCTCTATCGGATATCTTATACCCAAGGAACTCTACTTCCTGTTGATAGAAGCTTGACTTCTTGATACTAACGTAAAGGTGTGCCTTCCTCAGCCTTTCCATGACTCACCTTACCAGAGCGACATGTTCTTCAACTGTTTCCGTATAGATCAGAATGTCATCCATAAATGCGATGACTCCGACATCTAATATATCCCGGAATACATCGTTGATCATACTTTGGAACGTTGATGGTGCATTGCATAACCCAAAGGGTATCACGGTATACTCATAAAGACCGTATCTGTTTTTCAAAGTGGTCTTCCATTCCTCTTCTTCCACCATGCGGATAAGGTAATAGCCATTCTTCAAATCCAATTTTGTGAAGAGGGTGGCTTTACCAAGCCTACTCCTAAGCTCACTCATCAAGGGTAACAGGTATTTATTCTTAATAGTAATCTTGTTCAACCCTCGGTAATCAAAACATAACCGAAGCGTACCATCAGGCTTCGGCACAAATAAAATAGGAGAGCCTATCAGCGAAGAAGATCTCCTGATCTTTCCGTGGTCCTCGATTTCCCTATTATCGTCCCATAATGCGTCTAATTCCTTCTTAGACAAGGGATATATGGGCCCCTCTGGCAACTTGGCATCAGGGATCAGGTCAATATGCTGATTGTATTTTGTATGCTCGGGTAGAGCATTTATCCTTTCCTGACGGAATATATCTGCGCTTGAGTCTTGATATTCTGGAAGGATTTTGACCTTAATATCCTCCCCGTACTCATCAAGAAAGAGAGCCATTCCCATGACAAAGATGTTGTCTAGGTCTTCGGCTAAGAGTTCTTCCTCTGTAATGAACTCCAAACACCTTTCCTTTCTAAGGCAGTGGGCTTTACAATAGTCAGAGCGCCACTTGAAAATGCCCTTTTCCCAGTTGATATCTGGGTTGTAGTCTTTCAACCATGACATGGGCAGGTAACCATTCACTTTGCCTGCCAGCATATCTGCGACTTCAAATCGCATTTTATTCATAAAGTCTTCTATGTACATGTCTACTGTGGTAGTATAATGGAGACCGGAACTTGGGATATGATGCCCACTCGCATCTGTAATAGGTTTCGGATCCTCCCGACGAATGCAAGGTACTTGGGCTTCCTTAACTCAAGGGCTGCTTAGAACAGCACCAGTAGCGCCACTATCCAATAGTAAGAGGGCTTCACCACTTAGCCTCTCTTGGTTGTGACTCTATTCCAATCTCACTCTTACAGGAATGGAGCTTGTAGGTGGTGGCGGGCCTGCAAGCCTCAACCGTTTTTCGGGTCTCTTGTCCCTAAACATTGCAGTTAGTATTTATCAGAAGGATTTGGTATGTTTTACGATAACTAGTCAATATCCCTTACCTTTCGACACAAGAGCGGCCACAACAGGTCATGAATAGCTTTATTACTTGATATATTTACAGGGTTTCAATGGCTAGGGTGTTTAGTATCACGCTAGCATGATTTCGGGTATTCAACCCTCCTTAGGTAAACCTGCAAAATAATTTCAATTGCTAAGTTATGTCCAGCTTGACGAAATCAAAAAACAAACCCCCAACCAAATTCCTTCCAAGAAATAGAAAACAGTATAAGATAAGCAAATAACACCCTTGCGCAATATGACATACGAAATAGATAAAAAGCTAAATAGAAAGAGCTATAACTATCCCAACACGTCATGAAAGAAACCTCTCTTCATCGTGCATTTTCTGGCGCGATATATCAATATCTATTTGCAGCGCTTAAGGCCGGGGAACCTACAACCGACATCCTTCATCTTCACCGACCATACCCATCATTCGGCTTAGCCTAAAGTTTTAGCATCATTCGATCCATGACCTTATCATAGGATAAAGCTTTCCTAGTCATCCATGTTGGTATCAACCTCCAAGATATCCAAATCTGAGGGGGTTGATCCATGGAGCACGGCAACAACTTGTTTCACAGAAGATTTAGGAGCAGATTCAATGCATCGTGAGTTCGAGATTTGAGTGGCTTTGTGTCCGGCTTCACCGGCATCTCCTTTTTGATTAATTTGAGAGGACGCAACAACTGCGGTAGCGGAAGCACACTTTGCCCAATAGTGACCATCTTGTCCATAACGCGAACATTGATCCAACCGCTTGTGCTTGTCAATCAGAGTCTGAGGCCCATTGTGGTGCATCTTTGTATGCTCTCTTTCTGCGGGTCTTGTAAACCCTTGTGCTCGGTTGTGGGGCTTCCGCTGTCGTGGCCCAATGACCTTCTTCTCCTTCCTCAGCTTTTTTCCTTCCAAGGTATGCCTATCGTCCCTCGTTGTACGCTTCGAAGGGTGAGGCGCCTTTTGTACCTGTGTACGAAAATTGGAGGCATCTTCAACCTATTGCCCAGTATGGCGCAACAGGTCTAGGTAATCCATATATTCTACTGGATGGGGGGTTTTCATAGACCAGGCGGCATTGAGGAAATCGGCCATGCCCATGCGTGCCCTGTCTTTAACAAACTCCTCGCTATATTCTAACACTGCTGCAAGGTGGATAAGTTCGTTGATAAAGTGATAAACCTTTCTGTCCTTCATGTACAACTGACTCTATTCATTCAGAGCGCGATTTCTATATGAGTGACCGCTAAAGCTACCTTGCAAACGCTTGCGAAATCTTTCCCAGATTTGCAACTCATTTTTGGGGTAAAACTTGATCACTATTCGTTTGGCCGCATCTTTGTTAATATGCGGGTGGATTGTATTATACTATTCTTTGGCGGTATCTCTCAAGAGAGGGATGACAAGGCTGACTTTGTCGATTTCCTTTACTAAGGAATGGCTGAAGTAGTTCACCTTAATCTTAACATCATATACGAAGTGTTGTCTGTCTTTGGGATCCCCGGTGAAGGGGTCAACTCCAAGTTTCTCTGGTTTCTTAGGCCGATGAGAGGGCTTCTTAGCCTTATGACACTCCAGAATAAACTTATTCAGAGCTACATATCATCTATTGTACTTGTCCTTCCTTTCTCTACTCCACTGGCGCTTGCGACTGCCAAGGAAGTCCCTCAGATCAGGGGGTGAGGTATCGGATCCATTACAATCAGGCGAAGAAGAACTGAAATCACCTGGGTTGTCGCCTCCAGCAACCCTTCCACCTATGGGAGGTTGTCCACCTCCAGCGCCTCGAGTGTTGCAACCTTGGGCTCCCCCAGGCAGGATATAGAAATCAAACTGTTCTTCTTCCAGCTCATTCTCATCAATCTGATCAGAGGGTGTGTGTGCGGGCGAACGTGGTAGGAGCGGTTAACGGACGGATTGTTGAGGTTGGGGTCTCAGGTAATCACGCTGAAAGTCCCCACAGTCGGCTATCCTATGTCGGATCGACTAACAATAGGTACAACGGTTCTTTGGGGTGATATTTGGTTTTTCCTGCGGGGCCATTACAATGAATTGATCGATGCTTTTGACAGAGGGTAGCTGATGCGAAAAGTAAAACAGGCTACTGTCTCCCCCAACCATTTGACACACTTCGTTACAATACTTAGAAGAGAATTGTCCTGGTTGATCTGAAAAACCTGACCATCCAGCTCTGCCCAAAGGATTTGCGGGAGCCGGGGGTACCTGTGCCCAAGCAGAGGCTGTCAGATTCTGAGGTGTGGCGGGTATTGGCGTTGAGGCGGCAACCGCGTTGGGCCGATCTGCTTCTACCGATATCGCCGGTGTTGGTGTGACAGGTTCAGCGACCGAGTGGGTCGGTATATTCGATGGAGCTTGAGGTGGTGGCTGTTGCAAGTTGTGCCTTAAGCTTTGTTTCCAAGCTTGACTTCTTGACTTGGAAACACCGCGCCGTTGAGCTGTAACTCGAAGGTTCCGGAGGTTCACCACAGGGCTGACACCTCTAAATCTCATGGCTTCTTTGAATGCTACTGTCAATGGGGCAGGTTGAGGAACGATCAACACTTCTAATTGCTGTGACAATTATCTGACTCGCTCATGCGATTCCAAGGCCGTCTGAGCGACTTGGGTCAAAATTAGTGCCATTTCCTGATGCAACATTATAGCTAGAATCTCAGCTGCGTATTGTGGAGGAGGCTCAATTGCAACAGGTAGAGGAGGTGCTGTGCGCATGTTGATGTAGTTGTCAAAGTCTATTGAGTACCCTCCCTGAATAGCCAACTCCCAAGCTGTCAGGCGTACCCTGATCATCCGATCAGAAAGACCTAATTTATGGAACTCTATCTGCTGAATTTTCATTCAGCGGTTGGCATTGGCCACCATCTCATTTTGCCATTTGAGCTGAGTAGTAGTAACAAAATCTCCTATTGAAGCTTTAGCTTCTTGAAACCTGTTGGTCACTTCTCTCACTATGTAGGGTTCAAACAGTTCCCTTGTGATGTTGGGAAAGGTCATAGGAGTTCATCTCTGTGGAGGGATTCTCTGCCCCACTGAAGAGTCAGGGGTGAGACTATGAAGGAAGGTAACAGGGTTCATAATTTCTAACTCCAGTACTTCTTCATGGATATCTGTGGGTTCTAGGTTGGCCATCTGCTCATCGATGGACTTTGATCCAATTCCGCCCAAGTCTGGAATAGCATTGTAGCAGGAAAGGTGATAGTCATATTCGACTATATCCATATCTGAAGACATGGTTCTTTTCACCCGATGCTGCTTGTACCAGACAAGCGACTCGTACTCAAACAAATATCAAGATAATGGATTTCAACAATTCTCACAAGAGAGTTAAGCGAGTACGCTTAAAGATATACTGGAACGGGGGCACGCTATAGAGAGGTGAACTCTAAGGTGGCGACTGCACCAAAACTCAAAGTAGAAGATAAAAATAGAGGAAATAATTCAGGAAGAATCAAAACAGTTAAACTTAATATCTTTAAGCTTGAAGCTTTACTCAATTAGTTCTCTCGACGAAAAGTTGGTTCTCGAAGCAGAATGCTAAACGCTTAAACTTAAGTAGATATCAGATTTACGCTTTTGATATTCAACACTACTCTGACCTTGTGCGAGCACCCTGTCCTGCTCAGAGATTGTCCGAGGTCTACCATCCATCAGGAATTATTGTGCACCAAGTATTGGATCAAACTGGGTACACATAACTCCGTCAATAGGATATTAGTTTCAGCAATGCATCTTCAATGCAACCTCAGGTGGAAAGACTCTTGCTATCGAAGTTATAGCAGTGGCTAACGATTATGGCAACAACTGGAGTCAATTCATAGAGGGTGGACTCACTGGCCCATTGGTAATTTCATCTATATAAGCTTTGTAGTCTGGCATTTAATCTACGCGACTATTGAATGTGATAATGGCACAAATCATGACTAAGTAAGGATGATATCACATGACTAATAGTTATTGGTCATAAGTTATGTTTATGTTTCACTCTATGCAGTCAGTGGACTCATAGTTCTGACATGACTCGCATTTATGTGTCATGGTGATGTTATGATTTGTTAATGTTTCCATGACTGACGATTGTGAGTCATAATGATATAATGACTTTCCTGTGTGACTCACATTATGAGTCACTAGTTTCACATAGGTGACGCGCGTTGGGCACCTGACATGTTTTATGATTTGCGAGTGATTTAAGGTATGTTGAACAGTCACACATAGGAGTCATGTGATGGATTATGGGCATGATTCATTTTGAGTCATAGGGCCGGGTGACTAGAGTTGTGACTTACCAGGATTAGTGTTGTTCGCGTGAAGAGTCTATATAAGAGGAGACACGGTCACAGTAGTTAGCAAGGCGGAGCATCGCTGCCCTAACCCTTCCTGCCCTAAGGGTGGCAATCTCCGACCTGTCCTCGCCTGCTGTCCATCCTCGGTGGCATGCTGTCCTAACTGCCAAGAAGAGCACTCTGCGCGCAG
>Ga0307509_10004006_pt1 | contig 21662 bp, 15 predicted proteins | sample 10_EM_MG_FD_202245 | JGI IMG/M metagenome (GOLD analysis project Ga0307509, IMG submission 202245) | Populus trichocarpa ectomycorrhiza microbial communities from riparian zone in the Pacific Northwest, United States - 10_EM | ecosystem: Host-associated > Plants > Roots > Unclassified | place... | reverse complement strand
GTAGTTGTTGACGGCGTGGACTATGACGTTTGAGGTGCTTGCGCCACCGATCTGGGGGGAAGAGTGAGGGTTAGTTGAATGGAGCTTTTTATATATATGGATTGGGGTTGGATGGTTGTGTATTTACTTTGGGGGCACGGCCAGAGCAGTCGTGGATGTAGTTGCCGACTAAGGTGATCAAGTCGCTGGATCCCAAGAAGAGCATTGCCCAGTAGTGGTCGCCATTACAGGTGGCGGACCAAGAGGTTTGTCCGTCGAATTCGTTGTTAGAGATGGTGACTTTACCCGCCTGGGAGTAGCCGGTGACAATCATTTGACGGCCGATGTGAGAGAACTGGGGATGTTAATGATTATTCGAAGCAGGAATTCGAAGGTTGAGGGGTATTACCTTGCAGTGATCGATCCTGTTGTGTCCGGTCATTTGGTTAGACAGAATTCAGCTAATTTAGTGGTGATGAATGAATGGGTGAAGCCTTACCAGACCATATCAGAGCCGGCCAGAGTGATAGCATCACCACCCCAGATGTATTTGGGGTTCAATTCCTACAAGAGAATTGGTTATTATTTCAATCGATTGAGGGTGGTTCTTTATTCCTTACGGTAAAGTGGACATTCTGAATGATAACGTTGGAAACTCCATTGGCAATTCGGAGACCTGAAGTAATTGTTAGCAGGCGGAAGGGGGAATCCTTCTTGGAAACGTACCAATTCCCCTAATCACTCCTGCTGATCCTTTTCCAACGACACTCCTATAAATCCATAAGCCATGGATTCACTAGTTATCTAATAATGCTGGTGACTCACTTGTTACTCTTGACATCGATGTAGGTAGTTCCAGCCTTGTCATATGTCACCTGAATGCTCGGATAATTGCTCTTTGTGCACTATAAACCATATCAGCTCCTGCCCCTAGCGAGTGATTTATATTAAAACAGAGGAAAAAGAAGACACACCCAACTGGCCCCGTTAATGGCATCTTGCCCACCAGAATTGGGGCAAGTGTTACTTGCTGGACGGCAGCCTGTATCTTGGTTAATATCCTCTTGTAGACAAAAACGACTCTAACAGCATACCAGTTTCAGTAACTGATCCCTGGGAGCCAATGAAGTTATACTCCTTTTTCAACATGATGACACGAGGGGTGGAATCCGTGAGCCATGCTCGCAATCTGCTCCATTAGCGTTCGCTCATTCATCCTGAGAATGTACGAACAGTACTCACTCATTAATGTCCGCTGGGTACGCCGGGGTGGCACTACCACCACCGGTCACGCCTTTTGCAAAACCAGTTGCTGCTCCGATGACCTGTGCCAGAGAGGTTGAAGAGAGAAAGAGGACATTGAGCAAGATTGGTTGGAAAATCATGTTGAGTTCAGTGCCGTGCAATTGACTTGAGGTGGAAATTGGAACCAAAGTTTGCTAGCCTCTAGATGCAATTGTGAGGGGAGGATATTCGCATATGTTTATATAGTCATTCATCCGCCCCCCCCCCTCTCCTCTTCTTAAATTGCCTGGTATTTCTCTGGAGCGGATTCTCACCTAAACTGGTTAGCCAGACCAAGAGTGATTAACTAGTTCATAAGATGTAGTCATATAATTCTGAGATGGCTGTTCGGGTTGGTGTAGTCTACGGCTCGGGGAGGCTTGAGCGTTCATCCTCTTGGCTTGGACCCGTCTTGCAGCATCTCGTAGATTGCTAGCATTCCTAGCAAGGCAAACCAGATACAGGGTTACGAAGGGGGGGTGGGGGTGGAACAGGCTCGTAAGCAATATTGAATTCAGCTCTTTCTGAGTAAACCCCCACACGGTTGTCCAAAATAGTGCACGAGCCTTCAGTTCTTCGATCCAGAGAGAGCTCAACGAGAGGCAAGTCATAGATTATCGATAGGAAGTTTATCGACAGAATTTTGCCCATTGGTAGATAAAATGGTGGACTCGGTGCATATCTATGCTCCACCTCCTTTGTTTTTGACCCGAGGGTGCTATTCTCTAATAAGGGATGCCTACTCTTACTGTAGTTAAAGCGTTTCGCCAGGTAAAAGATCACACCGGGTAAACAATTGCACGAACTAACCTCAAGAGAGAGTAGAACAGGAACCACAATGTTGGACTACTTAGTGCCTTACAGGCATGCAGGTACCCCTCAAGGAATACGCGCACATTTGTGTCTGGATTTAGTATGGGTATTCGGATGTGCACAGACAATCTACAAATTCCTAATCCCTTATATTCAGGTACTATTTGAGTGGTTCTTGTATATTACTCGTACAGGTATGGTACCAGAAGAGCGGGGAGGATGTGTGTAACCACCCCGCCCACTTCGATTTTTTAATTGGCGGAAGGCAGTCAACTAGACTCTGCCAAGTTCAGAACCATGGTATTCGAAAAGACTGGATATTTGAATGCAAGCAACTCTGTGACCACGGGAGTTTCATACTTCCCCCCTATCGCTGGCACAGTTGGCCATCACCTTTACTATCTATTTAAGACAAATTTCTTATCGCAGGCCCAATTTCCCTCACCCCAACAAGGGGGAATGCTTTGGAAGCAGCTTTAATTTTTTCGGAATTCCAAGCGTGGTACAACACTTGAGCTATCCCTTGGTCTCTCTAAAACAGTCAAATTCGTACCCAGGAAGGCTTATGCCAGTTTTGGCTAAACTTACCCAGAAAATCAGATCCTCTATCGTGCCAGTGCTCAAATGACTCAGCACTCTTGTTGAGTCCAAATATCCTCAGCAGATCACAAAGTTCAGGGCAGGCTTAGCGTGCCTGGCTATATATGATACTAGGTGATACCGGTACGATGCGTATATTGTTGACGCGTCGTTGCCCTAGGCCCTTTTTACAGTTCGGCCTGTTAATGCCACAAAACAGGAAAGCGCCAGCTTAAGACTTAGAAAGTTGACATACAAACTTCCGATTTCGAACATCAGGAATACTGTGCTTATAAATTACTCAAATCAGTTGTCCTTTTACAAGTACAAGTGTAGTGAGGCGGATCACCTCCCGTTTCCGCCTTATTTTGGTACTACTCGAGTTCCGCAACAAGCGGAATAATTGAGAATGACGCTGGGACGTCCAGAATTTCCCCCTTTGGATTACCGGAAGAAGACACAAACGAAAAGATTCTCAGCTGAGACAAGCAAAAAGGACAATGCAAAAGACCTTACTAGAAGAGGGAACTCCAACGTCCTCGCAAGACTCCCAACCAATCCACTCTAGCCCCCACGGCAGGCGAAACGCGCCGCCCTTGGAACCAAATTGAGGGTTGGGGCAAAGACCACCCCGAAGAAAACTATCCGAATCTTCGGAACGTTGACCGGTAGGGACTCCGTTGTGTTCGAGGTGAGCCAAAGTGCGTGTGTATTCAGTTTGTTACAATATGGACCTTCGGTGTCCAAATACCGCCAGCCATACTACAGTAAACTCTCGTTAAATCCACCATCGGACAGGCCATGCGCACTTCGAGTGGGAAAAAGTAGGGGAAGCTTTCTAAAGGTATCTGTTTTGCCTTTTCTCACTATCGCACTCCCCCCCCGGCCTCAGACACCCTATATTCCACCAATTCCGACGACAGAAGCTGCCCCTGGGGATTACCGGTTCCGAAAAGGTCGTCAGCTCATCAGTCTTTCAACCCTCTCTCGACGCCACGGCAGAGATTCAATTGGCCTTCTAAGTAAAGCCTATAGCTGAAAGTAGGAAAGTGGGTTGTGGGAAATTGCATTCGAGACAAAAAAAACCCCAGAGAAACCCTTGCACCGACGACCCTTTTGAAATGGATAATAACATAGGTGTGTTGTGAACATCCTTTTTTTACCCTTTTTCGTCCTCGCTTGGGTGCAAGGCGCTAGGTACCCCGCATAAGCTTTTGTACCACTTTTGTCCTGCGCCTTTCCCTCATATCACAAGCCCCTTGGGTGTCCTGATGAGCTAGACTCGGGCCTTTGCCACGACGCAAGGGCTCGGCGAGTTATTGAATAGTTATTTGAGGCTAATTAGCCATGTCCCGGTTAATGGGTTCCTACTGTATCCTTGTAATGCCAAGAGATATACGGTAGTACATCCGCACCCTGAGGTTCCGAGATGCTGTGCTAGGCCTTAACTTATGCGATACCTGACACTTTACACTTTCAGACCGAAAACCGACTTGAGATTATTAAATCATGAATGAGGAAGGACAGAGACACTGCCTAGAATACTGTTTTAATCAATCCCCAGTCTCGAACTTGTCGACCAAGAACGTAGAGTACTCCCACATAAAGACACACATACTCGTAGTAGGTATTCGAATATCGAGATCCATAAGGTGTGCGGCAGAAATCCGCTGGTTCCTGCGCGCTCATATAAGCTTGCGACCCGTGTGTGTGAGATGCATCTTGCTTGATACGGGTGCCAGGCTGGTCCTGTATTTGGCCGGGAAATCCAACCTTATTCCACCGGGCTACCCGCTTCATTTAAAGAAAGCACAATATCCCCATCTGGTGTTCAATTTCCAGGATCTGTGATTAGGATTAATGGCCCACCAGTTATTATACCTTCGAAGTCTTGGGTATCGTCATACTTGTGATCTCTGGTAAGACGGCATTGGGAACCCTTCTTAACCCGGAAGGAGAGGCCACGGTCCCATCCGCACAGTCCGGCGCTTAACTCGATTGACCCGGCATTATATTGGCAAGCTGATCAGAGAGCTATCCAGAGCTTCCAGAGAGCGCTAGATATTGTCAAGGCACAGTTGTATCTATCTTGAACCGTAGGCTTCCGAAACCATCCAACCGTCCCCCATCCGGCGGAAAACTAGAAAATGGCAAGTTGGGTATTGCAGTGCGATCAAGATGGATGAGAAAACCTCGATAAAGGGTTCTCACTGATACCACTTGTCCCAAACTCCTCAAGTCTTTCAATAGAAGCAGATATGCTCGCACTAGGATTGCAAAAGCTCGCGGCCCCAATTTTCCCAGACTCTGGCCAATTCGACTCGATTCTCATGACATTTCCGTCGCTGCTTGTCCTGGCACGACTTATTACTAGCCCAAGACCGACCGAATCTCAAACAGTACCGGCCATATTTCAAGTCCTTTTGGGGCTATATGATACTTGCTACAGGCAAGAAGTACCCGAACATTTGGGGGAAAAACAGGGATAATTCAGGGATAATTCAGGGATAATTCAGGGATAATTCAGGGATAAACGGCGATATTTCAGGGATATTTTAGAGGTAAGACATACTTTGGAGGCCTGTGTACGCAGTTAACAGGGGCAATTTTGGTGAGAATTACCCAAGATGGCGTCTGATCACCTCAATGTTTCGGTACTTCTTGCCGACAAGTAGAGGAGGCCTGTAGAGGCGTTTGGAAAATCGAGCCTCTCATAAATCTGCTTCCATATTTTCGACCCCAGGCTCCCCACCGTCCAGGATGTTCGGAGGTGTGAAGTTGAATGAAGCGGAAGGAGAAACGTTCTTGCAACGCGTCCCTTCTAGGCTTCTGCGCTGTAGGGGCCAATTGGCGGTTCGAATCGGAAGACCCCCCTCGCGACCCGGTCCATTGCGCACTAGCTAGATACCAGGACTAGCTTAGCTACGATAAAATATATTGCATCAACAATTGCGTGGGCATTGGATCCTATTAGGCTGCGATACCGAAGTATTGGTCGGAAGACACACGATGTCACTCATGATTGTTCAAAACAGGCAAGCGAAGGTGGTTACTATCCCGATCAAGCTATACCCGAGCAACCGTGTTTCTCAAGGTGCTCCAAGTTCGTAAAGGTAGGACATAGATTAAGCATCGCCACAAAAGCACCCGGTTAGCTCGTAAATTTAGGGTTGGGTAGCGAGTCGAAGGGTCCTGGTTTCAGACAAGCGGATATGGGTTGATCATAGGTTGAAATTCCCCCTTTTATCCGGCCATAGCCAGGGCACAACCAATCCAGTTAGACTATTGACAGGGCGGGATAGTACGAGTACTCGAGTACTTGTACTACTTGTACAGTAGGATAAGCCAACCCGAGCTCGCCTACCGGTAAGTTACCCCGTAGCACATCTGGAAAGTGTCACCCCGTAGCACAACCCCGAGTACCAGGCTTTCTAGTGAATTTTTTTCTCAAAACCGAGGTTAGAACTCTGCACGAGGACACCCGATTTACCGAGTCGGTAGGGGATTATGACTAGGTTGCTCTAGGAGGCTATCTATTATATAGTACTAGGTCTGGTGAGCACTCGAGTACGTACTACCTTTACAAGGCAATATCTACTTCAGTGCTGTACCAGTACAGCACGGTACAACGTGCAAAAAGATCCCCGGGCTAGCCTAGTACCTTTACTACTCTACTAGTTCCTAATCCCGGATCGTGATTCCTGGTATCTTATTCATGACCCCCGACTTAACGATATGTCGAAGCCTATTCATGTAGGGGGGGGGGGGGGGCTGGGTGTGGGAGCCTGGTTGTAGCTCCACTGCAAGCAACTCACATTCCCTTTTGGGCCCAGTATCAGGTGGATGATTACCCGCTACCACACCGCACTTCATGAATAACCGGTACCCAAGGAGCTAAATCTACAATTCACACAAGCCTTTCATAGAGCTGTCGACGTTTTGCAGGGCGTTATATTTTATCCTAGGAGAAAATAATACAAAAGCCGTATTCAATTTCCCTCATTTCCCTCAAGAACGTTACAGCAGAGGGATTTATATGATCAAACGAAACCCCCCAACTATCCATTCGCAGTAGCTTCTCCCTCTCACAACAAAGGGGTCCAATAGGTCTTTCACTCCGCTCGGGCAGCATGTATTACTTTTACGCATTATATTCTATGACAGAAGGAGCAAACCCTGCCGGAATTACCCCATCTAACAAGCAAGATCTCATGTGACCCTTCCAAAAATAGGTCCAAGTATCCCAAGCATCAATAAAAAGCAGGCACAGTTTCAAGAAAACCCTATTCATAAAATTTGATATCGGACGCCGCACTGCTTATATGATATACCCTTCACGATCAGGGGGAGGGACAGCTAAAAGGGAAAAATGAAGGACGGGAAACGGTTAGTTAGTTTTTTTTGGCTCTACTACGCCGGGAAGGACTTAGAGGGGTTGTGTCCGGTATTCCAGATAGGCAACTCAGGCTTCCAAGACCGCCATATACTCGAGTACATTACACTCATGCATTAAGTGACGTGAGTATGATACTGAAATATTTCTCATTTAGCATACATGCCTTCGCCCTGTGAATTGTATCCGAACTTTACCAGGTCGGTTCATCGCGGACCTAGGAGCCGCCCGACGACCCAAGGCGATCTACGATACCAGGGATGGGAGACGTGAGTGATTCCTTGTGATAAGACCTATATGTTGGTCATATAGGCTGGCTGGGTTCTGGTTTGTGCCAATATCGTGAACCCCCCCCCATCTGCAGACCGCGCAATCTCGGGGGAAGAGAGTCTAAAGGTCACAAGTCACAAGGGATTTTGTCCTAACCACTCCCTCTCTGAGATCAAATGACCCCCACTCTTAGTACTATAAAGTTAGTGCCTTAATAAAATTCGAATAGAAAACAAGCGTCCTATGACGTTGTAGCTGCCTCTCTTAGTATGGTGCTCTGTATTTTCCTATTCCTTCTGTCCTAACTAAATTTTAAGTTTATAGTGTTTGAGTTTATAGTATTTTCTCCTAGCGCAGCCGAGGAGAATCCACAGCCCCCTAGCACAATCTTCGATTCACCTCTTTAGGTAATTATTCATGCTTGAAACTCCTCGGGAAATCACAAGGTGAGATTGTAAGGTGAGAGGTCGTGGGCGGGTAGTTTGGTGGTAAATGACCACCCTTACTCATCAAATAACTCTTCTATAATACCAGAGGATCTTTATATCATTCAGAATTTGCAGCGGCTTCTCCGGCTGAAAGGGTGCAAACAATTTTTACCCTTTTCTGCTACCTCACCGATCGCAGACCTCACACCTAGGTGCAGTGTCCAGAGCCTGATTCTACCGCCTCTCAGAAGGATTCATTTTACCCTACGGTCCTATTAAGGAAAGCTGAGATCGTCAATCCTCCAGTCCCTATCGGGGGGGATATGTTGCTTCCTCTTGCCCGACGCGATGTACTATCCAGCAGCTCACTTTATGGAGAATCGAGCCTCCGGTCCTGGCCGATTGCATAGGGGTTGATTGGCCCCTAACACCTTATACATTGCTCCAGCTAGGTATTTCACGTAATATTACTCTGAACGGATAATTGCCCTACTTATGGGTGGATCTAGACTTTTATTTTCCCAAGCCCGCGGTTAAGGACGGTGATATACCATACTGTACTAAACATTGAAAGCATTATTGGGGCAGGCATATTCTCACAAGAAAAAGAGAGACTGTGAGCATTGATCATTGATTGCTGACAAGATCCCCCAGTGCTAGAGGTATAACAATATGACACAAGCAACAGTAACGGGAAAAAGGCAGCCCCAGCTGAGACCAAGGCAGAGTTAGGACAGGTACAGCACAACTCACTGGTGAAAGACCTTGCGCCCTCCATTCGCACCAAAAGTATTCCACCCTGCAAACCAAAAACACGCCCCATGGAGTAAACAATGGGAATAATACCTATTATAATAATATCCGGATCCATCCATGAAATCTGATTGTATAACCCTTTTGTCCTCTTAAATCGTATTTGTCAAACGCCTACCGCTGCTGACATTTTACGAATGCATCTATCGTTTGTACAGACCCACCGTACAAAGTGGGAAGCATGATTCACCCAACCACCAAGAACCCCTCAACCAATCCTGACAACTGCTCTTTTTTTAATAGAAAAAAATTGTCAGATGATATATCGCCATAGCCTCCCTACTTTGATTTAATCACCCCACATATTTTTATTCCTATAGAAAGTGCTCAACAAACACACGTCTATAAAGATCCTTTTAGCGAAAAATGCGAACAAGAGAGTATGATGCCAAGATCCCCCACCAGCTAGCCGTGTATAGGATAGATAGATAGATAAGCACAAAATAGGAGCACTATGATATTATACAACATTCCTAACTTGTGCTAATCCCGTTAGGAGCACTGTGCCTGGCCCTAAACTCGGGCTTCTCGAGCGAAGCACAACACCTCGTGGGTACATCATCCAACCTACCGCAGGTTAAGACAAGGAGACGTCTATATAGCATCCTACAAGAGAGCCTTCACGAATTTGAAGGACCCGTTCATCCTACCTAGGGATCCAAGCAAGCAACTTCTACCACTCGCCCCCATATGCTTTTGCCAGGGTAATAATTTAATGGTTGATTGAACAATAGAGACCCCCCTCCATTGATCCATCGAGTGACACTCCATGATCAGAACCCCCCCAAAAAAAGAAAAAAAGAATAAATAAAAAGATACTTATTGACTTGAGGTTCAAATCCTCGTATACTAACGTAGGCCCTCAAAATTTCGAAGGGGTTGGAAGCGACCTGCTCCTTTTTTTTATAGTTAGTCAGAGACCTTTAGCCCAATAACACCCAGCCTCTGGGAATATGGAGATCTGGAGGGAAGCCTTTTATATTTTCGATCAAGTCAGAGGCATCTATTCCACCTTTGCTCTATTTCCCTTCCTTCCTTCCTTCCTTCCTCCTTCTATTTCATTTCTTTAAAGTACAGCACAGTACTTCCACCTACCAGTATATTTGCCGATTTAGTTTCGCAGCCTAATTCTATACTGCGCAATTAATGCAATGCGCAGAGCACTGGACTGGACCACACCATGTTATACCTACTTTTACTAAAAATGACTAGTAAGTATAGAATACCACCAGACTTAAGTGGGTCGGGTTTTTAGTGCTGGTTCACCAGCGAGTAAGGCTTCCATCATACACTGACAATATATACGCTCGGGCCAACCTCACAATACAAAAGCGAAACGCGCTATCTAGATTTCCGCGAGATACCTAGGTATTTTACGATATCTATGTACGGTGTAAAAGTGGCACCTGGTCACTGCCATCACCAGAACTAGATATTCCCTTTTCTTTCGCGGCCCGAACGAAACCCGCACCAAAAAGAAACGCAAAGAAACGCAAAGAAACAAAGAACAAAAAGGGATATAAAAACCCATGAGGTAGAGGAGGTAGATATCAGAAGCGGTATATCATACAAAAAAGAACCCCCAATTAGAACTTGTGATTGCCCTTTTCCCCCTTCCCTTTCCCACCTAGATAGCGGGGCAACTAGCCCACGCCAGAATCGAATGGTCAACCACTAAGCCGACTTTTTCGGCCGGGCAAGTGGATGGGCCTCGGTGTTCCTGTACCCTAGTCAGTGCATTTCGTGGAGCTAGGGCCCGAAACCATGTGGTGCTTACAAGACGTATTCATCCCTGCAGAGATCGGATTGTTAGAATCAAAATCGGAAACATGGCCATAGTGAGATGAACTTACAAAGAGATAAGGCCTGGGTCACTGAACAAGAGGTAAAAGTACCTAAGATATGTTAGGACGTAGTAATGAGAATTTTATGGGAGTGAGCCTACTTAAGTGTCTCAGCGTTGAAGAATGACTCCTGAGAATCCAACTGTAAAAATTGAGGGTCTCCACGAACCCTTGTCACGTCTAGATCGAGCGGTTCCAGTTAATAGGCAATGTTTTTGTTTTCTTTAAAAAAATGAAAATGAAATGGAAAAATGGAAAAATGGTATCTTAGAAGACTTGCCTGCAATTGCGGAAAATGCAACGTCTGTCTGCGTGGCATGAACAATGCTTTGGAACATTCCCCATCCTTTTTCTTGCCATTTTGGGTCGCCCGACACACGATACCTTACCGCATACATTAGAGAGACTGCGTCTTGGTGGAGGTGCCTAACTCACATTATGAAGACAGATTCAATGGCTTCTGGCCGCAAGATATATCTATGAATTGTTAGTCCGTGTCGGTATCGGGGAATTCATAGAGCAATCTAAACCTTCTATCGCCAATCATAGTAAATCCAGATGGTAATCCTTCTGCTTCGATTATGTCATGCGCAATTTGAGCCACTGTCTTTGGTGCCTCGATCGGGGCCCTCTTGGGGTGTGGGTGGGACTCCACTGTCGGCAACCCTGTAGGCCGTAGGTGATGTGGGACCAGCATATCGTGGTACAGCTCAGTGTCGAATTGGCACTCTGTAGTCTTGTTACATCGAGCAACCCGAAACCATTCTGGCATAATTCCAGTAGGGAAGGAACCATAGGCCCAAACACAGCCTTCTGTAATCTTAGCAGCTAACTTGAGATCACCATCACGGTTAAGTGCCTTGGCTCCCAGCGCCAACATGCCTCCAACAAAACAGCTCTGGGCAATGTTAGCTAAGTCTTAGAGTAGCTCTAGATAAGAGAAATTACCAAATGGCCCGTGTCTCCATCAAAACGGGGCTTCACACCCGGGGATACATAAACGTTCCCAGTGAGAAGAATATCGGGATTCTCAGCCGCGTAAGGCCGATAAAAGAGATGCTCTTTTGCAACCTCAACCACGGCCTCGTACATCTTCTTGTATTGACTTTTTCCGCCCAGTAGTATGTACTCCTACCGACCCAGTGCGTCAGGACGGGCTATTGCCTTAATCATGCCCGAGCTTGGATGAGGATTACCTTAATCAAGTATTCATACAATGAATCAGCCATGCCTCCCAACGTAAACTTTTCCTCTCTCTGGTAGGATGGGTTTGTTAACCCTTGGGGTAAACAGGTAGCTGACGCCTCTGGGGCCCCCGCCCCGGCCTGACTCTTTTTCGTCATCGTACCTCCTTCGGCCCGCTTTTCTTTTTCCCTTCCAGCAACCAGAATTTCGCCCGTCTTTTCGTCTTTGGGTTTGTCTGTAGTATATATATCGTCTTTCGGTGGAGGCACCTCAAGGGCCACGCTCCCTCGGTGGGGTTTACGTCTGACAACCTTGCACCCAGACGCGTCAATTATCATTGGCCACATTCCTGGGAGCTTGGATTCATTTTGGGACTCCTCCAACGCATTTGTGATTCGCTGGACCGCATCATAATAAGTGTTATTGCCGGTTATCTGGGCCAGGCGTGTAAACTCGACAGTCAAGGAACCAAGTTCGGCTGAAACGGACCTTATGTCCGCGCGAGCTTCCAAAGCTGTTTGCCTTCTGTAAAGGAATAAGTCAATGATACTATTCTATAAACTACAGGGAATAATTAATTACATACGGTCTGAACCCCCAATATAGTACCGGCATTCTATTCGGAGTATCAAAAGCACCGTATATCATATCTCCCAGCTCGATCGCCTTGGTGAGTAGGATTTCATGTTTTGCTCCAGAAACATCGTATGCCGCAATCAAACCTCCGAGATATCTAATAACAGTTTCAAAAACAGGAATCGAGGCCATGGGTGTAGTAGTGAAGTCAATTTTGGCCACTTCGTCAACCGCCTCCGTGAACTCGCTTTCCATACCCATGATCCATAATGTGTCCAGAGAATCTACCAAGGTTGCTCCCCAGCCACCAAAGGGGTCTTTGAAATACTTAGTCACGGGCATAAGTTCGTCGTGGCCCCAAGCATACTTTTTGTATCCGCTCCACGAACGCTTGAAAGCATCCTTGACAGCCTCCAGATGTTCGAGACGAATTTTGCGCTTGGTTTCACTTTCAGCACCAAAGGAGGCCTGTATTTGAGGAATCTTCTCTGGGTGAGGAGTCGGCAACGGAATAATTGATTCTGAGGGCACAGGAAAATGTTCTGGCGACCTGATCCATCGATCATTTTCAGCAGCAGGAATAGCTTTTGCAGTTTCGGCGCTATGATCATGATGTTTAATAGATGGAACAGTCGGAGTTGCCACTTCCTTAGCTGTTGATTTGGGCGATACCGAAGCATTCACGGGACCTTTGCTCGGTCCCAAAGCCTTTGACTTGGCTGCAGCTTGTCGTGTATGAGGCTTGGGGGAAGGCTTCTCAATGGGAAGAATCGGCACAACTGGGGGTGGCTCCGGTTTTTGCTCCCCCACCGGTTTCTGGTCGAGCCCAGTTTCAGAGCTTGAATCCCATCCTGAATGGGACTTCAGTCGATCAACCGAGAAGGCAGCACTAGTATCTTTGAAAGAAGTGAAATGGATAAAAACCACAACTGTGATAACTGCGAGCAACAACAGGGGTCGGTATCGCCGGAAGCGTACAATGCCCGCCATTGCGAACGAGGACAAAGCTGGATCAGCTACAGCGCCTTTTCTTTGGAATAGTTGTTCTGTTGTATTCAAGGCACCCGAGCAGGAATGATGGATTTTGACAAAGGGTTGCCCCCCGCTGTAGAGATTTCCGCTGGCGATAGATGATGGCCCAGTAAGTAAGTCGGAGGAGGATTGGGTTTCACAGAAAAATAGACCTCCGGCCAGTCTGAGGATCTTTGGGGCAAAGCTGCAACACGAAATCAACGATTACTTGAATAGGGGTCTTTGAGCGCGCTACCGGCCTTGGCAACCTCTTAGGGTCAGGCAAGGTATGATATTTACCGCAGGAGACTGTAGCAAACGATGCAACTTACGGTCCCGGTTCATACAGCACTAAGATACCAGAGTTAAGACACAATAATATACTCCCGCGGCCGAGTTGAAGTTGGACACTTTCTATGGGAATTGCCACCTTAGGTGTCCAACTTCAACTCGGCCGCGGGAGTAGTATCAACCTAGAATTACCTGATAAGTTAGAGAGTCTCCCAAAGGGTTGCGAGAGTGGCGGCGTTCTTGGCCACTTGGCATGGAATTTCCCATGGTCACTCCTGCTTTTAAATTTTCTTTGATACTTTTCTTGTTTGCTCTTAGTATTGAAGTTTCTCTTTTGGGCTAAGCCTTGACTTAAGCGCAAGCATGTACCCGTTTTTATGCTACGACTCTCGCAACTCGAGAATCTCGCGACCCTTCGGGAGACTGTAGTAGATTTTATCTTTCCTGAGGGAAAAGTCATCGGAAAACGAGCTCCATTATAGGGCTTTAAACGTGTTGGCACCGGGCAAAGTCCAACGGACCAGAACCCCCAAGAACCGTACTGAGAGTGCCAATGAGACTGCATGCGCCTCGAGGCTCCAACTATTAAAAGGCCTTGCCCAGGTGAAGTTGCGCTATGCCCAGACACAAATACGGTATGGCACTACCCACCCCCCCGCAATACTTGGAGATCCACCCGCTGAAGGAGAGTACTTGGCAATCCAAAAAGTCTCCGGACGCTCCTGCGCCAAGACAGGCACCAATAAATGCTTAGTGTCCGGAGACCTTTTAAATTGCCAAGTACAAGGAGAGACCCAGGGTAATCGGCTTATGATACTAATTTGCTGCCAGCGCGAAGCCCCACATAATCAATTTCCACCTCCCATCAGGAATACTTGTACTAGTACGGCATTTAGAGATATCAAATTCCTCTTACTGGATATCCAACACATCGCTGAAGCACCCGTACTAGCAGAGGTAGAGATTGCTCCTGGTATGGTGTCTTGAGTTCTCGACATTGAAACATGGGCTCCCACAAATACTCCTTGGGCACTGGTGCTCGTACCGCGATGCACGATATCAAAAGTCAAACCTAGATTCTTAACCAAAAGTCCGAGGAGCCTTGCCCTCATGACTTACAAGTACGGTATCATACTCGAATACGGTGCGAGTGGTGCCAAGTGCTTGTTTATGTGCCGTCTCCGGGTGTGGGAACGGGGATCCCTCAACACTTTGCCATACTGCTAGAGCAGAGAAGCCCACCTGGAATTTGGGCAACAAGATGTAACAGTTGATACTGGTACTTGTAGAAGATTCTCTTACTGACTTACGGCATCTTAAAAGTTACCGTGCTTGTAACTTCACATTTCTAGATGATGCTATGATTTGTTTACCACATCCGCTCCGACAGGCAAAGGGCTCTCTCTTGCAAGCTGACCCATTCACTAACTGGCTGCACGTTTTGGCAAAGACGAAAACAATATTATCGTAGCTTATCGTATTGTGCTTGCACTCAACAAAGAAGGGGCATACGCAATCCAGGTAATGCGCCAAGCTCTTATGATTCACCCAGTTGTCGCTGCGTTTTTGTCATTGGCAAAAGACGCCAAGACCCAGTACGGTTACTCGAATAGGTAATAATATTATGAATCCCAAGTGTGAAGGTCACATGTAAAATTCTTGGCATTCCCCAGCCTCTCCATCGGGCACATATCACCCGCAGCCCCAGTTTCCCAGTTCCTCTTCTCCTTTCCGCAACCCGTTCACTCGTTCCTCAACCACCTCGCCTCCATTTATTCTGTCATTCAAGCTCCTAAAACCAGCAACATCGCTTAGATAGCGAATACTCTCGATCATGAAATCTTCTATTATCTTTGCGGCTGGGTCCCTTCTTGGGTCCGCTATGGCTGGTGTCCATAGGGCACCGTTGAAAAAGGTCCCGTTGACAGAGCAGCTTGTAAGTTTGCAGCAGTTTAACTTGCTTCCCCACCTCTTTTGTTTTTGGGTTTCCCAACTGACAACCACTCTCGGATTTGTAGTCTCACCATGACATTAACACCCAAATGAGAGCTCTTGGCCAAAAGTACATGGGAATCCGGCCAGAGAAGATCGGCGAGGAAATGTTCAAGACCCAAGAAATCAAAACTGATGGTGGCCACGCAGTCCCAGTTAGCGTAAGTACCCGAATTCACGTTCGTCTGAGCCGAGCTAATATTTTGCGCGCAGAACTTCCTGAATGCTCAGTGTATGTGCCGAATTGAGCGCGGTTAGGTGAATAAAACTCACTAATATTGCGTAGATTTCTCGGAGATCACCATCGGGACTCCTCCTCAAAGCTTTAAGGTCGTTCTTGACACCGGAAGTTCTAACCGTAAGTCAACTTCCTACGGTGATCCGGGCATAGGACTTATTGAGAACTAGTTTGGGTTCCCTCTTCCCAGTGCGGTTCGATCGCTTGCTACCTGCACAGCAAGTACGATTCGAAAAGCTCTTCGACCTATACGGCGAACGGTACTTCTTTCGAGATTCGCTACGGCTCTGGAAGCTTGAGTGGCTTTGTCTCCCAAGACAACATGGAAATTGGTGATCTTAAAATCAAGCATCAGAGCTTCGCTGAGGCAACTTCGGGTAAGCTTTAATGCTATATGTGTCCCCTTGATTTTGTATCTAATTGCCCAACATTCAGAGCCCGGTTTGGCTTTTGCTTTCGGTCGGTTCGATGGCATTTTGGGACTCGGATATGACTCAATCTCAGTCAACCACATCGTCCCTCCCTTCTACCAGATGGTTAATCAAGGTCTTCTCGATAAGCCTGTTTTTGCTTTCTACCTTGGTGGTACGGATGATCAAAGCGAGGCTATTTTCGGTGGTATCGATGAGAACCATTATGAGGGCAAGCTTATTAAGCTCCCCGTCCGCAGAAAGGCTTACTGGGAAGTCGAGTTCGAGGCCATGACCTTTGGAAAAGCGACCGCTCAATTCGAGAACACTGGAGCTGTCATCGACACTGGAACCTCTCTGTAAGCTTTCTAGGCTGTCTGGGGTTCGATTTGCCCGCTAACCCATTGTAGAATCGCCCTCCCATCCACCTTGGCTGAGCTCTTGAATAAGGAGATTGGAGCCAAGAAGGGATTCAATGGACAATACACCGTTGAGTGCGAGAAGCGCGACTCTCTTCCAGATCTCACCTTTACCCTTACTGGTATGCTTGCACGCTATCTTATCTCTCTGTGATTGCTAATAGCAGGTTTACAGGCCACGACTTCACAATCACTGCCTATGACTACATACTTGAGATTCAGGGTTCGTGTATCAGTGCCTTCATGGGTATGGACTTCCCCGAGCCTGTAGGACCCCTTGCCATTTTGGGTGATGCGTTCTTGCGAAAATACTACTCCGTTTATAACCTAGGCGATAATACTATCGGTCTTGCCAAGGCCAAGTAGGCCAAGTCTGTTTGATGGGTGGAGCTAAAGACATTTGCATGGTATTGGGTATGGGTTTCGGTCTGGCGACTGGTTATTAGTTTTTCTGAGTTTCATTTTTCATATTGTTCAAGCAGAGTTTTTCGTACACGGCTTTTTGTGCCCAATTCTTTTTTGACAGGACTTCGTTTTATCGGGGGACTTTGAACTTCTGAAACTGCTCGCTGGAGCACGTTTTCTGTGAAATTGACATTTAATTTGCATTTGATTCAACTCGAATCTATAAGTTACTCGATAGAGCTAACACCCACCACCGAACACCATTCATAAGATGTCGCATTGAGATCCATCCTCAAATTAAACCTTAAGGGGAGGGGATTGACTTCAACATTGGTTCCTGGACATATGACTGTGTCAGCACTTGCGCACCGCCTGATTGCGGAGATGTAGTGGGGGCAGTACAGTCTTGTTTGCTTGGCCCATGGTAAGCCCATTTACCTCTAATAAGGTTTCGTCGGTGAGAGATTGGCTTAGGATTGAGCTAAGATTGGATTTCGAGTTGGATTAACGGCATAGATGTCGTTATGCACTGTGCCAGGGGGCCGTAGTGGCTTGATGCATAGGGTAACTGAGCACCTACTGTGAGGTACTATACGTACCGATAGGGCATGGGAACCGAATACGATAGTTGAAGATATTCGAAGTTTCCCTCTAATGTTCCGGCCTTTGTTCCTCTGCGCCGCTCGCATTCTTAGTCCGCTCCCCACCCCTCTGTCAGAGATCTAAATTCACTCGCGAACCATCGGTATCTAAACACCCTTATGCCAAGGCTCAAGAAGGAACAGATCCTTGACGCCAAGTGTCCAGACACTATCGGGCACACCGGGTAGCTTGGCCCTGGAATAACGGCCAAAGTGTGTGGACTACCGGCGCAGTACTACTACCGTACTTTAAAATCTAGGAATAATGCTAAGGCGTCCCGAATCTCCCTGTTTAGGCCAAGATGGAGGACACGGCGAAAGATTACCCTTCAACCCTCAGATAAGATAAGCAAAAATGAAAAACTACAAGACCTTACTGGTGCTTCACTGGGAGAGGCAACTCCAACGTCCTAGCTCGATTCTCGATTATTCCAGTTTTTGCGGCACTTGTGGGACGCGGATAGTGGGTGTTGAGCGTGCACATAGTATTAGGCCAACTCATCCTTCTCCCTTAGTTCTCACTGGTACGGTTCGGCGACACATCTCATCGTTGATGGTGGTGCTCCTTACATTAAAAATAATATCTCTCGTATGATAGGCTTACGACATAGCTAGAAGTTATTCAATTACGATTACTTTTCGCCCAACAAAACACTTGGCCATCATGACAGGCATGTCTAGATTTGAGAAAAATAGCTAGTTTTGGGGCCTGTGTGAACTTCTGGAATCTGAAATTCTGGAAACAGGTATGATACACCTCCGTACGAGCTGCCGGATAAATTCCAGACACCTGAATTGGGTTTCCAAGCTCCTCCATGCAAGTGATTCCATAGCAGGAGAGTCCCAGGCCCATCGACGGTGTGGGTACCGTATTAACTCGAATAAGAGAGCGGTGTGCTATCTAGTCAAGAATTCCCTACCTTGGAGAAGGGGCGGAAAACACAGCAAAAAAAAGGGGGGGGGAAACAAAAAAATACCAGACCTTACCAGAGGGGGCAACTCCAACGACATAGCACACCGCTCTTTTATTCGAGTTAATACGGTAGCACGGTAGAATATAGATCCCTGGGTTCTGGGCAACTTGAATGTGTGACTTGGTGGGAATTCCTGAGGGGAAAAGGTAACTAGCCAACTCGAATTGCCCATGTTCGTTTCTCCTTGCCACTGCGGTGCGGAATTACTGTGTTGGGTGACAGGCTGCGAGTTGTGTCCAAGGGCTACATGCGCAGCATAGTGCCTTCATCTGTCCCATCTAATCAATGCCAGTACCCTAAGTTATAGATTATGGAGCCCCTTGTAAAAGATGGACCAGCCCCAGTGAGCACAACATCTTCACGGAGGAGCAGCCGGCGCCGAGTGCAACGGTCCTCGATCGATCTTAAGCCATCCAGGTTGTTTCCAGCCCAGTGGACTTGGACACCCGCACTACCCAACCTGGGGAGAAGTAGTTTGTCTTCATGCACAGCGGTTATTTAAGATACCGGCGCTTGCCTACGGGTAGGTTCTCTTTGCGGCTTCATGTGCACTAGAAGAGCGCCAACGCTGTATATCCAAACTATGTCAGAATTTCAGTATGAGAGACGCGGGCTTGAAGAGAAAGTTAAGACCAGTTGAACGTGGGAACAATAGTTCGTAGAAGGCGGATCAGAGTTGCTCCGATATCTATTATACATTGCTACTTGGGTACCAGGCGATGGCACTTATACCCTTGAGAGGCATCTATATACTCGAGTACAGTACCGGTTGATATGAGTCCCCGCTATGCCCTACCAGGCATACTTTCGTCACATTGAAGCCATTTTTCCAACAAATTACCCCACCCCGATTCCGAGTTTGGGTCTGTGACTGGAAGTTCTCTCTTCTCTTCTTTTTTTTCTTGACTAGTTATTAGAATTCCAACGAGTCGTCGTACTTATATTATGTGTAATTTTCATGAATTTTTCTGTGCTCAACTCGGACCTTAAGTGAAAGAGAGTTTGAGTAGAATTGGTGCCAGTATCATACCAAATATGCCGGTGAGTGAGACGTGCCGGCAATGGAGTAGGTAGAACCCACCAGTATGATATAATACAGGTATGGCTAAGGCATCCAGGGGAATAAATTTTCTCCCTCTCGCTTGGGTTTTCGCGGATCTATCTGTCCATGCGTTACCTCCCTCCCTGATATTCATACAATGAAGGAAATGAGTTCTGATATCGAGTGACTTACCATGGATCACTCACCCTCTATTAAGCGGGTGGGGGAAGAGTTTCTCCCGTCGGATCCTCTGGTCCATAAAATACAGGAAAAATCCATGGCAAGTGTCCTAAAGTATCGCCAAGAATATCCTCCCCTCCGAGGAAAGAAATAAAAAGGCTTAGAACATCATCATAATAAAAATCTACGATAATAACGAATAAAATGTCAAAGCACCAAAATCATCAGTCGTATGATATGATAACCGAAATGAGTATAATACTGCCACAATTTGGGGTCCAAAATTGGACCTTCGTGTAAGAAAAGGAAAAATTTCATAACATTATGCTTCGTAGGCAAAGCACACATATCAAGGTATGATATCATATAAATTTAATACTCTACAATTGTTTGGCAAAGGTTAGTTTAACACCCTCCGCCCCGACCAAAAAACCGAAACCGAAACCAGAAACCAATAAGAGCAACAGGCATCCCCCGCTCCCTCACGCCTTCCCATCCATCCATCGCATACCAGCACAGGCGTGTTACCTCCATCCGCTCATAGCACCGGGTTAAAGCCGCGCTTCTTCAGCCCGTCGCCACCAAAACGGGAGCGACTTCGGCCCAGCGACTTGAGCACAGCACATTCGGGACCTGACGCCGAAGCTAGCTAGGACGGTATAGTTCTTGGACATAAGTCATCGTCTGTCGGGTGAAGTACTCGTCAAAATATATTAATATCAGCGAAACCCACAGCCTCAGCGAAACACACAGCACAACGAGACCCCCAATACCAATAATTACCAAATTTCGCCTCTGGGTAGCTAGGAGCTTGGCGATTCAGGCAATGTTGCTTTAACCGCAGTTAATTGTGAATTGGCACTTGTGAAGGCAAGCATAAAGCAAGTTGTTGCCGAATTGTTGGTGCCAAGCCTTGGAACTTATAGGAGAGCCCACATAAAAAGGTATCATACTTGATCACAAAATTGCAATTTTCATGGGCCCACCAATGATGCAGCATGGGTCTAATTTGGTTGAAATTTCAGCTTAGTGAAGTCAATATATGACTCCAGCGACCTTGGCCCTTAGATACTTAATTGAGATGAATATGATAACTGTTGTGCACTCGTAATTTTCTGACGTTTGTAAACACAACTGCTATTGCATATGGGCAAAAAATCGACCAGAGCCTCGGGATTTTGGTGGTATGCAATAGCAGTCGTGTTTACAAACGTTAGAAAATTACGAGTAGTTGTAAAAATGGTCGCTTTCGGTATGAGAAGGGGGGGGTGACGATGACAACATTTGTCACCGAACTTATAACTACCGCCGCTCGAGTAAAAAAAAAGATCGCATCAACTCCTGGGGAGGTCATAAATCCCATTCGCCAGGCTATACATTCTTCCACGAGCCATACGGTAGTTTTTGAAGATCGGAGGACAAAATGTCATATGCACCGAAGGTTGTCGTGAGGTTCGGGATCGCATCATCGCTCCGGCGGGCTCTTCCCGGCCTTCCCTTCCGAAAGTGAACCCCCCCCCCCCCCCCACCCCATCATGACGTCATTAGGGCTGGATTGGGTTCGGAATCACTCCCGTTGCATTTTTGGTTGCGGTTGTCATCGCTTGGGGATCCATAGTACCGGTATCGCTGCTTGAGGGAATGATGGGTCAGTTTCTAGGGGTACGCAAATCCTATTGGCCATGTCACTGTTGGTTGAGCGACTAATACTTTTTTTACCTTTCTTTCAAAACCGGAGGGTAATGCACACTGCTCGAGTACAAGTACGGTACTGTACAAACTACCGGGTGGAAAGTCTTGGCACCCCCCCGCTTGGTGGACAATACAATGAGAATGAAAGATCTTGAACACAAAAACACAAAGAAGATGAAATTTTAAGAGATATGTAAAATGAA
>Ga0307509_10004005_pt1 | contig 21668 bp, 12 predicted proteins | sample 10_EM_MG_FD_202245 | JGI IMG/M metagenome (GOLD analysis project Ga0307509, IMG submission 202245) | Populus trichocarpa ectomycorrhiza microbial communities from riparian zone in the Pacific Northwest, United States - 10_EM | ecosystem: Host-associated > Plants > Roots > Unclassified | place... | reverse complement strand
GGCCGGGATCTTGGAGGTCGGCTGGGCCTTGTTGAGGATGGCGGCCGCCTCGTCCGGGTGGTCCAGGGTGTACTGGAGGCCCTTCAGCATCGCGCCGACGAACTTCTTGACCAGATCCCGGTTGCCGGTGATGACGTCGTCGCGGGCGACGATGACGTTGCCGAACAGGTCACCGAGGTAATCGCTGTACGGCATGACCACGACATCCTTCTTGGAGGCGGTCGCGAGCGCACCCTTGCTGAGCAGGAAGGTGCTCAGCGCGTCCACCTTGCGCTGAGCCATCAGGCCGTTCAGCGCGGTGCTCTGCACGCCCTGCATGGTCACCGTCTTGGGATCCACGCCGGCGAGCTTCGCGTACGCGGGGAACAGCAGCTCGCTCACCGAGCCGGTGGCGGTCGCGATCTTCTTGCCGGTCAGGTCGGCCGGCTTGGTGATGCCGGTGTCCGCAGTCGTCATGATCGAGACCAGCGTCTGCTGGTGGATCGCGGCGACCGCGCGCCAGTTCGTGAACTTGCCCTGGCCGGACAGCACCGTGGCGCCGGAGAAGTCCATGGCCGCGAACTGGACCTGCCCGGATTTCATCAACGTCAGGTTCTGGGTGTTGCCGGCGCCCAGCTGGATGTCGACGTCGAGGCCGGCGTCCTGGAAGTAGCCCTTGTCCTTCGCCACCCAGGCGAAGGCGTCCCGGCCCACGGCGCCGAACCCGGTCACATAGCTGACCTTGGTGAGCTCCCCGCCCTTTCCGCCGGCCGAGGTGGCACCACTGCCGCCCTTGTCCGAACCCGAGCAGGCGCTCGCGGTCACGAGCACCGCGGTCAGCAACGCCGCCGTCAGCACACGAGAACGTCTGATCATTCATGGCCTCCTGAACCGCCCGTCCGGGGGCGGAAATGGCTTCATATTCGCCGAGTCGATGAACCCCGATACGGTCCGGCCGGTGTTCGGACGAAATCGTAGGGCAGCGTGGATCGCCTGTCATGACGGTCATTCTGCGCAAAGCGCCCAGCGCTAAGGATCTTGACGAGTCCCCAGTGGACATCGATGCAGGTCAAATGGCAGTTGACAGGTTGATAGACCGGAGGCAATGCTTTGCACCGGATTTCTGCGGATCTTTTGCGAGCGGTGGCCGACACCCACCGCCGCTTCGCGCTGGCCGCCGTTCGTCGCGAGCATGGGCGGCCACCTCGAGGCGGGCGACCTGCTCGGCTACTCCGAGCACACCGCCGTCGTGGACGCCATCGCCAGCCGGGACCCCGGACGCCGCCGAGACCGCCATGCGGCGCCACCTCGGCCAGGTCGAAGCCACCCCGTCCCGGGCCAAGCGGTGACCGGAACGGCGTGTCGCTCCACGATGCAGGCGAGAGTTCGGCCCATACTGGAAGACAGCAGAGCCTGGAACATAGAAGAGGCCCCTTCCATGTATGAGATGGAAGGGGCCTCAACTCCGACGGTGTCAACGGTCCGATCGCTCGGCCCGCCGCAACCCGGCGGAGCACGCCACCATCATCTGGCAGAGCCGTGGCAGACCCCGGTCGACTCGGTGCCCACCTCCCGGAACGGCGCCATTCCAGGGTGGCTCGACAGTTTCGGTTAACCCTTGTCGCGAGCTCCGGGTGCCGGGCGCCCGCTCTCGCGAACAACCGGTCCTGGTGCCTGCTGACTGGCTTTGAGGTTTCCCCCCGAGCCGGGCCTCCGTCTCTGGCGGCGTGCAAGATTTGTAGCCCCATCGGACGACCTGCGCAAGACCTGGACCAGGACATCTTTCAAGATTTTTAGGATGGCCCAGATCATCCACAGGACCGGGCAGGTTACCCCCAGACCGCACCCTGTTATCCACCGGTTCATCCACAGGCCGACTCGGACCGTGATCGACCTCACTGCGACCGGCACGATCTTGCGCCCACAATCGGACACGCCGTTCCGTACGGTGGCGAACAACGGCTGTCTGGAGGGCGACGTGCAGATGGCAACTGCCGGCACGACCCGTTCCTCGGTCCTGCTGCGCGTGCTCGGGTGGATCGCCCGCCGCTTCGCCGGGGGCCGAGCCGAAGGGCTGTCCTTCGGTGGAGGCCTGTCGATGCTGCCGGACCGGTCGCTGTTCCCCTTGTTCCGCGACGGCCTCGACCCGGTGCCCGCGGTGGGCAGCCTGCGCGAGCGGTCGCCGGTCAGCCGGCTGCCGGTGCCGCTGGGCATCCGGGCCTGGCTGGTGACCGGTTACGAGCCGGTCCGGGCGGTGCTGGGCAACGCCGACGGGTTCAGCAACGACTTCGGCCGGTTCGCCGCGCGGATCGGGCTGACGGCGGCGCAGGAGCCGGGCGGCCTCGGCATGACCGACCCGCCGATGCACACCAGGCTGCGCCGGCTGGTCACGCCGGAGTTCACCATGCACCGGCTGGCCCGGTTGCAGCCGCGGATCGACGTCATCGTGGCCGAGCGGCTCGAGGCGATGTCCAGGATCAGCGGCCCGGTCGATCTGTGGCAGGAGTTCGCCCTGCCGGTGCCCACCCTGACCATCTGCGAGCTGCTCGGCGTCCCGTACGCGGACCGGGAGTCGGTCCAGCGGTTCAGCACGGCCCGATTCGATCTGGGCGGCGGCGCCTACGCCCCGCTCGACGCGATCGGCGAATCCCGGGCGTACCTGCTCGATCTCGTCGGCCGGCAGCGCCGGGAGCCGGGCGACGGGCTGATCGGATCGCTGATCCGCGACCACGGCGGCGAGCTCGACGACCGCGAGCTGGCCGGGCTGGCCGACGGCGTGCTCACCGGCGGGCTGGAGACCAGCGCCAGCATGCTCGCGCTGGGCGCCCTGGTGCTGATGACCCAGCCGGAGCTGGCCGATCCGCTGCGGTCCGGCGAGCCGGCCGACGCGCTGGTCGAGGAGCTACTGCGCTACCTGACGGTGGTCCAGGTGGCGTTTCCCCGGTTCGCCGTCCGCGACCTCGAGGTGGCCGGCGTGCCGATCAAAGCGGGCGACGTGGTCATGTGTTCGCTGAGCGCGGCCGACCGGGACGGCGTGCTCGGCCCGGGCATGGACCGCATCGAGGTCGGCCGCCCGACCAGCCGGTCGCACCTGGCGTTCGGGCACGGCCTGCACCGTTGCGTCGGCGCCGAGCTGGCCCGGATGGAACTGCGCACCGCCTACCCCGCGCTGGTACGCCGCTTCCCGGCGATGCGCCCGGCGGTCGACCCGGCGAGCCTGCCGACGCGCCGGGCCTCGATCGTCTTCGGCCTGGACGCGCTTCCGGTCACGCTGGACCCTGGCCTGCCGGACATTACGCCTGAGTCGGATTAGGACAGGCCCTAAGCCGGATGACGACCCATTTCGAGGTGGGTGTGCCGCTCTCGGCCGCTTGCGAGTCGAGCGGGATCAGCGGGTTGGTCTCCGGGTAGTACGCGGCCACGCAGCCCTTCGGCGTCGGGTACTCCACCAGCCGGAACCGGTCGGCGCGGCGGGTGACCCCGTCGGCCCACTCGGAGATCAGGTCGACGTGGTCGCCGTCGGCGAAACCCAGCTCGGCGAGGTCCTCGGCGCTGATGAACAGGACACGGCGGCCCGATTTGATGCCGCGGTACCGGTCGTCGAGGCCGTAGATGGTGGTGTTGAACTGGTCGTGGCTGCGCACCGTCTGGAGCACGAGCCGGCCGGGCGGGACGGTGAGCACCTCGAGCGGGCTGACCGTGAAGACCGCCTTGCCCTCGGGCGTCGGGAACGTCCGGGAGTCGCGCGGCCCGTGCGGCATGGTGAATCCGCCGCTCGACCGGATCTTCTCGGCGTACCCGGTCGCGCCCGGCACGACCCGGCCGATCCGCTCGCGGATGCGGTCGTAATCCTGGGCGAAGGAAGACCAAGGGATGCCGTACGCGTCGCCCAGAGTCGCCGCCGCGATGCCGCAGACGATGTCGACCTCCGACCGCAGCAGCGGCCCGGCCGGCGCCGACCGCCCGCGGGAGGCGTGCACCGCCGACATCGAGTCCTCGACCGTGACCCGCTGTTCCACCCCGCCGGTGCGGTCGCGCTCGGTGCGGCCGAGCGTGGGCAGGATCAGCGCGGTGCGCCCGGCGTCGACGTGGCTGCGGTTGAGCTTGGTCGAGATCTGGACGGTCAGCGCGGCGCCGCGCATCGCCGCCGCCGTCACCGCCGTGTCCGACATCGCCGCCACGAAGTTGCCGCCCAGCCCGACGAAGACCGACGCGCGCCCGTCGCGCAGCGCCCGCACCGCGTCCGCGACGTCGAACCCGTGGCGCCGGGGCGGCTCGAAACCGAACTCGTCGCGCAGCCGGTCCAGGAAGATCGCCGGCGGCTTCTCCCAGATGCCCATGGTGCGGTCGCCCTGCACGTTGGAGTGGCCGCGGACCGGGCACAGGCCGGCGCCCGGCTTGCCGATCATGCCCTGCAGCAGGGCGACGTTGACGAACTCCTTGATCGTGGCGACCGCGTTGTGGTGCTGGGTGATGCCCATCGCCCAGCAGTGCACGATCCGCCGCGACGAGGCGAGCATCGCCGCCGCCTCCTCGATCTCGGCCCAGGGCAGCCCGGTCGCGCGCAGCACCGCCTCGCGGTCGAGTTCCCGGATGTGCTTCGTCCAAGCCTCGAAGCCGACGGTGTACGTGTCGATGAAGTCCCGGTCGATCGCGGACGCCGACAACAGCAGGTGCCCGATCGCCTGCCACAGGGCCAGGTCGCCGTTGGAGCGGATGCTCAACAGCTTGTCGGCCAGCCCGGTGCCGTGCCCGGCCAGGCCGCGCGCCTTCTGCGGATTGTCGAAGCGCAGCAGGCCGGCCTCGGGCAGCGGGTTGATCGCGAGGATCCGGGCGCCGTTGCGCTTGGCGATCTCCAGCGCGGTGAGCATGCGCGGGTGGTTGGTGCCCGGGTTCTGGCCGGAGACCACGATCAGGTCGGCTTGGTGCACGTCCTCCAGCGAGACCGAGCCCTTGCCGACGCCGATGGTGCGGGCCAGGCCGACCGACGTCGACTCGTGGCACATGTTCGAGCAGTCGGGCAGGTTGTTCGTGCCGTACGCGCGAGCCAGCAGTTGATAGAGGAAGGCGACCTCGTTGCTGGCCCGGCCGGAGGTGTAGAAGAGGGCCTCGTCCGGCGACGCCAGGCCGCGCAGGTGCGACCCGATCAGGGCGAACGCGTCGTCCCAGGAGATCGGCTCGTAGTGGTCGCGGCCCTCGCGGCGCACCATCGGGTGGGTGAGGCGGCCCTGTTTCTCGAGCCAGTGGTCGGTGCGCCCGGCCAGGTCGCTCAGCGGGTGCGCGGCGAAGAACTCGGGGCCGGCGGTGTCGCGGACGCCCTCCCAGGAGACCGCCTTGACGCCGTTCTCGCAGAACTCGGCGGTGTGCCGGTGGCCCTGCGGGTCGGGCCAGGCGCAGCCCATGCAGTCGAAGCCGTCGGTCTGGTTGAGGCTCCGCAGGTTGCGGGCCGCCTTGATCGGGCCCATCTGGCGCAGCGCCGTGGCCAGGCTGAGCCGCACGGCGGTGAGCCCGGCGGCGTGGTCGGCCGGGCCGGTCACCCGCAGCCGGGCCTCCTCCGGGTCGATCGGGGGAAGCTCGGGGGTCGCGGGGGCCATGCTCGCTCCAACCAGAGGGGCCAAATGCGGTCAACCTTCATCGGACGATAGCCGATCCTCGAGGCGGGCCGTCGTCACCCGGGTTCGGACTCGTGTCCGGCCGGGTGGGTGCGTAGCAGGCCGTCGTAGGCTCGCTCGGCGGTGATGTCGCCGGTGACGACGCGGTGGATCGTACGGGTGATCGGCATCGCCAACCCGTGCTGGTCGGCCAGTCGAACCGCGGAGTGCACGGTCTTGACCCCCTCGGCGACCTGCCCCATCTCGGCGAGGATGTCGTCCAGGCTCCGCCCGCGGCCGAGTTGCTCGCCGACGTGCCGGTTGCGGCTGTGCGGACTGATGCACGTCGCCACCAGGTCACCCATGCCGGCCAGCCCGGCGAGCGTGCTCGGCTCGCCGCCCATCGCGACCGCCAGCGTGGTCAGCTCGGCCAGCCCACGGGAGATCACCGCGGCCCGGGTGTTGTCACCGACGCCCAGGCCCTGGGCGATGCCGGTGGCGATCGCCACGACGTTCTTCAGCGCCCCGCCGACCTCGCAGCCGATCACGTCGTGGTTGGTGTACACGCGCAGCAGGGCCCGCCGGAACACGTCCTGGATCGCCGTGGCGACGGTGAGATCCTCCGTGGCGATCACCGTGGCCGCCGCCATGCCCGCCATGATCTCCTTGGCCAGGTTGGGGCCGGTGAGCGCGGCGGCCGGGTGTCCCGGTAGCACCTGCTTGATCACCTCGGTCATCCGCAGCAACGAGTCGCGCTCCAGGCCCTTGCTGAGGCTCACCACCGGGATCCACGGGTGCAGGTCCGGCCGGACCTGCTCCAGGGTGGCGCGGAACGCCGCGGTCGGCACGCCGACGACGAGCAGCTCCGCGTGGGCGGCCGCCTCGGCGAGGTCGGCGGTGGCCCGCAGCCGGCCCGGGAGCGCGAAGCCCTCGAGATACCGCTCGTTGGTGTGCTTGATGTTGATCTCGTCGGCGGTGGCCGGGCTGCGCGCCCAGATCAGCGACTCGTGATCCCGGCGGGTGAGAACGGACGCGACCGTGGTACCCCACGAACCGGCGCCGAGCACGGCTATCCGCATGGCTTCCCTTCCCGTCGGCACGCACCTAGGGCCCGCTGGAACGGGCGCATCCGGTGCGAGTTGAGAATACGGCGGCGAGGACACTCCCCGGGCGGGTCCGCACCGGGCACTATGGGCGGATCTATCGAGGGACGGAGCATCGATGCGTGCCGTGTGGATCACCAAGGCGGGCGGACCCGAGGTCCTCGAGGTGCGGGAGAGCGCCGATCCGGAGCCGGAACCGGGCGAGGTACGCATCGCGGTGCGCGCCGCCGGGCTGAATTTCGCCGAGATCATGGCGCGGCAGGGCCTGTACCCGGACGCGCCGAAGCCGCCGTGCGTCGTCGGGTACGAGGTGGCCGGCCTGGTCGACGCCGTCGGCGCCGAGGTCACCGGCCTGGAGGTCGGGCAGCGGGTGCTCGCCCTGGTGCGGTTCGGCGGCCACGCCGAGTCGGTGTGCGCGCCCGCGGAACGGGTCCTGCCGATGCCCGACGACCTCAGCTTCGTCGACGGGGCCGCGCTGCCGGTCAACTATCTGACCGCGTACCACATGCTGTTCCGGGTGGCGCAGCTGCGCCCGGGGGCCCGGGTGCTGGTGCACATGGCCGCCGGCGGCGTCGGCATCGCGGTGCTCCAGCTGTGCCGGACCGTGCCGGGGGTCGTGACCTTCGGCACGGCATCGGCCGCCAAGCACGCCGTGCTGCGCGAGGAGGGCTGCACCCACCCCATCGACTACCGTACCGAGAACTATCCGGCCCGGGTGCGGGAACTCACCGGCGGCGAGGGCGTCGATCTGGTGCTGGACCCGCTGGGCGGCCGCGACTGGAAACGGGGGCTCGGCCTGCTGCGGCCGGTCGGGCAGCTGATCGCGTACGGCTTCGCCAACCTCAACACCGGCGAGCGCCGCAGCCTACCGCGGCTGATCGGCCAGTTCACCGGCGTACCGGTGCTGACCCCGTTCGCGATGATGAACCGCAACCACACGGTCAGCGGCGTCAACCTGGGCCACCTGTGGGGCCGGTCCGACCTGCTGCGCGAGGAGTTGTCGGCCCTGCTCGACCTGTGGCGTGCCGGCGCCGTCAAGCCACGCGTCGACGGGGTGTACCCGTTCGCGGAGGCCGCGGCGGCGCACCGCCGCATCGGCGGGCGCGGCAACATCGGCAAGGTCGTCCTCGTCCCCTGACGGTTTTCACCACCCGTCCCGATGGTCCCGCTGGTCTCGCTCGACGGTCGGTCAGACATCCGATTGCTCCGGAAATCGCTACTTTCGCCTGCTGGAATGACGTCGTGGTGCATGTCGGAGGAGGGCGGATGCGGCGAGCGGGCCTGCCGTTGTGGGGGTGGTATCTCGTGCTGCTGGCGGCCTCGGTGATCGGCTACTTCGGCACCCCGGACTCCTGGATACAGACCATCTGCTACGACTCGTTCGCGGTGTCCGGCGTGGTGGCCATGGTGCTCGGGGTGCGCCGCAACGACCCGGTGGCGGCCCGGCTGTGGCTGATGTTCGCGGGCTGTCAGCTGCTCGCGGTCGGCGGCGATTTCACCTACGCCCTGTACGCGCGCTACCTCCATTCCTCGCCCTATCCGGCGCCCGCCGACGTGATCTACCTGACCGCCGGGGTCCTGGAGGTCGCGGTCCTGGTCCTGGTGCTGCGGCGGCGGGCGCCCGAGCGCGACGCGGCCGGTGTCATCGAGGCGATGATCCTCGCCGGGGCGTTCGCCCTGGTCGCGTGGGTCTACCTGATGAAGCCGGTGGCCCGGTCCACCGAGCTGACCACCGCCGGGAAGCTGGTCGCGATCAGCTATCCCGTCCTCGATCTGCTGCTGCTCGCGCTGCTCGCCCGGATGCTGGTCGGCGGCGGCGCGCGCAACGGCGCCTTCCGGCTGCTCGCCGCCGGCATGGTCAGCTACCTGGCGGCCGACTACGCCTGGGCGTTCACCGACCACTTCGCGTTCGAGGCCGGCACGTTCACCAGCCACCTGATGGATGCCGGCTACCTGCTCGCCTTCGGCCTGTACGGCGCGGCCGGCCTGCATCCGGGGATCCGTGACCTGGCGGCGCCGGTGCGGGTGGCCGGCCGGCATTTCTCGCGGTGGCGGCTGGCCCTGCTCACCACGGCCACGATGATCGCGCCGCTGCTGCTCGCGGCCCAGGCCTGGCAGGACGACAACCACGTGGCGGACGCGGCGGCGATCGTGGTCGGCTGCGTGGGGATGTTCCTGCTCGTGGTGGCCCGGATGGCGGTGCTGATCCGGCAGGTCGAACGCCAGGCCTCGGTGCTCGAGAGCCAAGCGGAGGAACTGACCGAGCTGGCCCAGCGCGACGCGCTGACCGGCCTGGCCAACCGGCGCGCGTGGGAACTCGCGCTGCCGCTGGCGCTGGACCACGCGCGACGCGACGGAAGCTCGCTGGTCCTCGCCGTGCTGGATCTCGACCATTTCAAGCGATACAACGACCAGTACGGGCACCAGGCCGGCGACCGGCTCCTGAAGGAGGCCGCCGCGGCCTGGGCGGGCGGGCTGCGCGGCGGTGACCTGCTGGCCCGGTACGGCGGCGAGGAGTTCGCCCTGCTCCTGCCGAACGGGGACGGCACCCAGGCGGTCGAGTTGCTGGACCGGCTGCGTCCGCTGACGCCGTCGGCACAGACCTTCTCCGCGGGCGTCGCCGTCTGGGACGGTCAGGAATCGTCGGACGCGCTCTTCGCCCGCGCGGACGCGGCGCTGTACGAGGCCAAGGGCGGCGGCCGCAACCGGGCGGCGCTCGCCGCCGCCTAACGGCACGTCCAGCGGTCCCGGCAGGTCTCGCCGGGCGGCGCGCCAGGGTGGTACAAGTACGGGGTGCGACTTACCGACGTCGATCAGCGGCGGCCGGCGTGAAGCCGGGGATGGGATCCGTCGAGGAGGCGCACGCCGGCCACCTCCAGACGATGCTGGCCTTCGTCGAGCGGCAGGCGCTGGATCGGCGCGAGACCTATCACGCTTGGGAGGCGGAGCTCCCGCCGTCCGAGCGTGCGGCGTTCGCCGGGCTGAAGGATTCGGCCGCGATCCGGGCGAGCATCCTCGAGGCCTTCCCCGGCTGCACCGTCCACGATGTGGAGGGGATGAACGAGGTCTACGTCTCGAACATGGGCGCCAAGGGCTCCGACCACGCCTTTCTCCAGCACCACATCGACGGGCCGTTCGCCTTCCTGCCGTTCCTGACACTCCTGCGGTGTCTCGTCGTCGTCCGGGGCAACGAGCGTGTCGCGACGATCTTCCTGGCCCAGAAGCGCGCGAGCACGCTCCGCACGGGACAGTTCTGCTGGTTCGACTACAACCGGGACATTCACTACATCACCAAGAGCGGCGATCCGGACGAACTCCTGGACGACAGCCGCATCTGCCTCAAGGTGCATTACGCGGTCGTCCCGCGGTGGCTCGCGCCGGTCCAGAAGCTCTTCGCCGGGTGGAACGAGACGTACAACCGGCGGGCCCGGCAGCTGTTCCTCGCGAGCAAGAATCCGCAGTCGGCGATCGGCAAGTTCCTCGGCGCGGTGGTGAACGCCGGCACGTTCCTCTACCCGCTTTTCCTGCGGTATGTCGGCGTCCTGAACCTGCTCGTCATTCTCCTGTTCTGGGGAGTGAGCCAGGGGCATCCGACCGGGCGGGTCTATCTCTTCAGCTTCGTCCACTACTTCCTCTACTTCTTCGCCTACACCTTCCGCGCGGTCGAGCCCGGCAGGTTCGCGCGCGACGCGACGCTGTTCCAGCTGATCGCGCTCGGCGTCCTGTTCTACGAGTACGGGCGGATGGGGCTCGATGTGCCGTCGCTCGTCGTCGCGGCCCTCGGCTTCGGGCTGTCCGGGCTGGCGTTCCTCCGGCTCGGATCGGACCGCACGTATTTCGGCGCGGAGTTCGGCATCGTCCCGCCGGGAAAGGTCTCGGGCTTCCCGTACGGGGTGATTCCCCATCCCATGATCGTCGGCAAGCTCGCCGGGCTCGCCGGGCTCGCGCTGTACCCGCCGTTCCGCGCGGCGTGGTGGCCGTTGCTGGCCGGCCACGTGGCCTGTTACCTGCTCGTCCTGGGCCAGGAAGCAACGAAGTGGCACGTGGGCGACGGCTATCGGTTCGACGAGACGTATCGGGATTTCGCCCGCTTCCATCGGCGTACCGGAAATGTGGTCGTCCACCTGATCACCACGGGGCTCGGCCTGCTCGGCATCCTCGGCCTCGTCGGCGTTTTCACCCCGGCGCCCGCGGTGGCGGCATCGTTCGCCGCGGCCCTCTATGCGTTCTTCTGCGCGTACACGACACCGGATCAGACCGCGCTGATGTCGATTCTCTACACGGGCGTCGTGCTGGCGGTTCACCTCGTTCTTCCGGTGCTCGGCTGGCCCGTCTCGGTGGGGCTGCTCGTCTTCGGCACGGTGGCGCAGGAACTGTCACACATCGTGTTTCGCGAGCGGACGTACATGAGCTCGTATCAGCGCGAGCCCGGGGCCGCGGGGCAGTTCGTGCTGCACAGCCTGCTGCTCGTGCCGCTCCTCTGCCACGCGGCCTTCTTTCGTCCGGCGCTCAGCGTTCCGAGCGGGCAACCAGCCGCGTGATCGCGTACCGGAGCTCCGTCGGTTTTTCGAAGGGAATCGCGTGACCGGCGTCCGCCAGAATGGTCAATCGCGCGTCGGAAAGACACTCCGCGAGAACGCTCGAGTGGCGCGGCGAGAGCACCCGGTCGCCGGCGCCGGCGATCACCTCGACCGGCACGCGGACGGCGCCCAGCCGGCGGTCCGTCCGGTGGAACGACATCGCGACCGCCTGCCAGAGCGAGTTGACGCGTGAGTAGGGCTCGGTCCGCTGGATCCGCCGGAGCGGGGCCAGGAGCTCGTGCGCGTGGTCCGGGCTCTTCCGCTCGTGGACGAGCAGGTGATCGCACCTCGTCCAGACGCGGACGTCCGCCGAGATCGTGGCCGCCACGGTGAGCGGCAGCGAGCGCAGGAAGGCCGGCGACATGACGTCGCCGCGAGCCGAGCTGGCCGACAGAACGAGGCCGCCGATCCGTCGCGGGTGCCGCAGGGCGAGGTGCTGGGCGACCATGCCGCCCATCGAGTCGCCCACCACGATCGCGGGAGCATCCCCGGCGGCGTCCCGCAGGACGGCGGCCGCGTCATCGGCCAGCGTGGCCAGCGTGTACGGCCGCGACGAACGGGACGAACCGCCGGTACCGCGGTGGTCGACGAGCACGACCCGGAACGGGAGCGGCCCCACCCGCTCGAGCCAGGGGATCCAGCTGCTCCCGGAGCGGCCGTAACCGGCCATCATCAGCAGCGCGCGATCGCCCTCGCCGCCGGCCTGGTACGAGAGCCGCACCCCGTCACGGTCAACCCACCGGCGCGAAAGCGAGGTCACGCCGGGAACCGCGCGACGACGAAGTAGCGAGCGGGACCGTGCTCGAGGTGGCTCGCGCCGTGGCGGCGCAGCAGCTCGTCCGGCACCGCCTCGACGTGGAACGCGGCGAGGAACTTCCGCATCGCGCGTCGTGGCCGGGGCGGGAGTCCTGCCAGATCGGAGAAGTCGACGATCCACAGCTCGCCGCCGGGCGCGAGGTGCCGGCGCGCGTTGTCGATCGCGCGGTCCTTGCCGGTGACCATCGACAGGCAGTACGACATGAGGATGCGTTGCGGCGGCGCGCCGAGGACGGCGCCGATGTTGCCGTCCTCGGCGAAACCCGGATCGATCCGCGCCCAGGGGCAGCGGCGCCCGGCGTGCGCGCGCATCACCTCGCTCGCCTCCAGCCCGCCGAGCGTCGCGGCCGGCCGCCGGCGGTGCAGCCGGGCGAGGTTGCGCCCGGTTCCCGGGCCGAGCTCGACCAGCGTCGTCCAGTCGCTGGTGAGAAGGCGCTCGAGCACGCCGTCGCGGCCGAACAGGTAGTACTTCCGGGACACGTCGTAGACGTGATGCGTGAGCCGGTAGTACCGATCGAGGAACGCTCGATGGGCCGCCTGCTCGCCGGAGGTCATGCGCCGCGGATGACCCGGTAGACGTTGACCCGCCCGTAAAGACGCGTCCGCTCCTGCTCGCTCGCCTGGGTCGAGGCCGGCTCGACGCGCTCGTACAGGTCCGAAAGGCCGGCCCGCTCGACGACGCATTCGCTTTCCACCGTACGGGTGAGGACGAGCGCGCCGGACCCGCCCACCCGGGCGATCCGCCGGAGAAGCTGCCGCTGCGCGTCGGCCGGCAGCCAGTCCAGCACGTCGCAAAGGGAGAAATGGGACCACTGCCCGGGCGTCGCGTCGGCGAGCATCCGCTGCAACGACTCGCGATGGAAACCGACCCGGGTCGGCGCCTCGAGCGCCCGGCGGTGGCTCTCCGCCCGCAGGTAGGGCGGAACCGCCTCGGGGTGATCGTGGTTGAACTCCCCGGTCAGGCCCAGCCAGACGAACCAGTTGGTCTCCAGATCGGTCAGTGCCAGCCGCTCGAAATGCGCGGTGACGACGTCCAGCATGGTCGCCGCCCGGTTCGCCCGGAGGTTGCGCCGCCGCTGCTCGAAGTTGACGCCGACGCCGAGGAGGAACAGCGGGGTGTTGACCAGCGTACGCATCGGCCACGCCCGCCTGGCCGAGGTCAGGATCGGGGCAAGGCGGACGAGACGATCGGCGGGCGGGAGCCGTTGCAGGATTCGCAGGAAGTCGGCATCGACCCCCATCGTCCGCCGCAGCCACCGCTGGAAGGCGCCGGCCAATCCCTCCGCGTACAGGTTGTGCCGGAAGCGGCGGTGATTCGTTCTCCAGTAGCGCCCCACCCAGGCCGGCAAGTCCCCCATCAACGGCTGGAGGGTCCGCTCCGGATCGGCGTGCCGGCCCCGGCCGAGCAGTTGATAGAACTCGGCGTACGACGTCACCCGCCTGGTCGCGGCGACCTTGAGGGCGGTCAGCGCCAAGTGGTGCGGATTGGTGTCGATGGCGTCGATCCGCGCCGGGTGAGCGGCCAGCAGACCGGCCACCCCACAGCCGGCCCCGGTCACCGCCAGCACCCGCGAGCGGAGGTCCAGATCCAGGACGCGGTTGTCGACCTCCGAGTCCTCGTAGAGGAGGGAGAAGGTGAAGATGTGCCGGAAGGTCGCGGCGAACGCGCGATCAGCGACCTGTCGTGCCGCCACTTCGGACCATTCCGCGTAGCTCGTCCTCGAACCGGGTCGTCCACTCGTCGATCTCCGCTCCCGACCACCGGAGATGGCGAGGCGAGTAGTACCAGTCGACGCGCGTCGTTCCCCCGGCGATGGCGCATTCGACGTAGAGCGGCGGTTGCTTCACGCCGCACTCGAGATCCCACATGTCGCCGAGCGGGGCGTCATGCAGGGAGAAGAGGCCGCCCGGGCTCCCCGTCGGCGCCTCGCCCTGGAAGTTGAACCAGAGCGTCGGGGCCGGCGCATCGAGGATGGTCTTCCGCACGCTCGGATCGTCGTTCAGATACCGGAGCGCGTCAAACGACAGTCCCGCGGAGGGAACGCGAGTGAGCCGTTCGCCCACCGCGGTCAACGTCTCGGCCGGGCTCTGGGCGGAACTGTCCTCGAAGGCGAGCGGGAAGGTGCAGTGCAGGTCGCCTACGGTCCGGGACAGATCGAGGCCGTGCACCGCCGTCTGCCTGCCCGAGCTGGACAGATTGAGCACCAGGCGACCGCACTCCCACTGGCGCTGAGCGGTCCGCACCAGCGTCGCGAGCAGCGTCGTCGCGATCGGTGCGCGCCGTTCGCCCGGGCCGTCCAGCCGTACGTCCCGGAGCGCGCGCGTCTCGTCCGGCCCGAGGTACCGGCGTACGTTGACGACGTCCTTCATCTTGAGGCCCGGCTGCCTCCGCGAGTCGTAGGCGGCCGGGGGCGGCGCGTCGAGCTGCGTGCGCCAGAAATCCAGATCGGCGGCGGCGCCCCCGCGGGCGAAGTCGTTCAGCCAGCCGGAGAACGCCTCGAATCGCTCCGACGTCCGCGCCAGGCGGAGGCGCTCGCCCCGCTCGTCCAGCCGGCAGAGGCGGTCCAGCTCGTCGACCAGGATGCCCATCGTGACCGCGTCCATCACGAGGTGGTTGACGGTGATGAAGAGGCGTTGCGCCGCGCCCGTCGCCACCAGCAGGAGGCGCAGCACCGGGCCGTTCTCGAGGCTGAGGCCACGATGCTGGTCGCGCAGGAGCGGAAGGAGCTCGCCGGGCCCGCTCAGGGTGACCGACTCGACGGCGAAGCTGCCCTCGATGTCGCCATAGTGCTGCGCGAAGCGGCCGTCGTCACGGCGGAACCGCAGGCGCAGCGCCTCGTGCCGGGCGACCAGCGCGGAGGTGGCTCGGCGAAGGCGCTCGGCGGTGAGCGGCCGGTGCACGTCGAGCATGACCGCGCGGTTCCACCAGTTCCATTGCCCCAGGAGCAGGGAGTGCACCTGGGCGGCGCTGAGCGGGACGTCGCCCGGGTGCGACGCGTGCGTCTCGTCCGGCGGCTCGGCGGGCGCGAGCTCGGATCCCCGCCCGACGAAGGTCGCGATCGCGCGCAGGGTCGAGTCGTCGGCGACGATCGCCGGTGGCACGTACGCTCCGGTCCGGTCCTCGACGCGCTTGGCCAGCTCCATCATCCCGAGCGAGTCCAGGCCGGCGTCGCGAAGCGGCAGATCCACCGGCACCGCGGCCGGGTCGGTCAGCCGCAACACGGCCGCGACCTCGGTCTGGAGCAGCCGGAGCAGGTAGCCCAGGTCGGCGACGGCCTCGGCCTCCGCACGCGGCGCCTGCTCGGTCCGACCGGAGAGCGCCGACGCTTGCAGCGAGCCGCTCGTCCACCGTTCCCGGCATTCCCCGCGCCGAGGCTTTCCGCTGGTCGTCTTCGGCAGGCTGTCGGGCCTCAGGAGCAGGATCTCGTGACACTGCACGCCGCTGTGCGCGACCACCGCGGACCGGATCGCGGACGCCGCGCGGTCGAGCGGGACGGGCTCGTTGCTCCCGAGGACCTTCTTGCGCAGCTCGGCCGCCACCACGACGCGCTCGACGCCGTCGACCCGTACGCCGAAGGCGACCGCGCCGCCCGGCCGGAGGATCGGATCGGCCGCCACCACGGCGGCCTCCAGATCCTGCGGGTGGATGTTGCGGCCGCCGACGATGATGAGGTCCTTGAGGCGGCCGCAGACGAACACCTCACCGTCCTCGCCGACCACCCCGAGGTCGCCGGTGCGCAAGAAATCGCGCTCGTCGCCGGTCGCCAGGCGCGCGGCGAAGACGGCCGCGTTCTCCTCGTCGGTCCGTCCCCAGTAGCCGCTCGACACGCTCGCGCTCGACACCCAGAGCTCGCCCACGACGTTGGGCGGCCGCGGCTGCCGCGTGACGGGGTCGACGGCGATCACCGAGACGCCGAGCCCGGCGTCGGGGACGCCGCTGCCGACGAGGGTCACCGCCGGTGCGCCCGGCGTGGCCGGGACGATCGCGCCGTCCCGATCCAGCGTGGCTCGATCGCCTTGGAGCCGCGTCGGCTTCCGGCCGACCGGTCCGCAGACGAAGAGCACGGCCTCGGCCATGCCGTAGACGTTGCAGAACGACGCCGGATCGAAGCGCATCCGGGCGAGCCCGGCCTCGAAGCGATCCATCGTCGCCGCGAGCATCGGCTCACCGCCCTGCAGCGCGGCGCGGAGCGAGGAGAGGTCGAACGCGTCGTCGTCGCGCAGCCCGCGCAGCACGTACTCGTAGCCGAAGTTGGGCGCGGCGATGTGCGTGCCGCGATAGCGATCGATCGCCTCCAGCCAGCGGCGTGGCGCGGCCAGGAAGGTCAACGGGGAGAAGGCGATGCAGCGCGCCCCGGTGTACATCGCGTTCAGGATCCCGCCGGCGAGCCCCATGTCGTGGAAGAGCGGCACCCACCCGACCAGCACCGACTCGCCGTCGACCCGGGTGTCGCGCGCGATGAGCTCGAGGTTGTGCACGAGGTTCCGATGGCGCACGACGACGCCCTTGGGCGCCGACGTCGAGCCGGAGGTGTACTGGAGATAGACGATGTCGTCGGCGCCGAAGCTGCTCGCCGCGCGGGCGAGCCGGGTCGCGGCGGCCGCCGGCTCGGCCCGCTTGACGCGGTTCGACAAGAGCCAGGAGAGCTTGGGCCAGCTCGGCGTCTCGCGGCCGCGCAGGCGATTCGTCACGCCGTCACGTACGGACGCGAGCGTGGTGAGCGCGCGATATTTCGCATGGGTGAGCGCGACGCGAGCGCCACTGTCCTCGACGATATGACGGAGTTTCGGCAGTTCCCGATCGAGATGCCGCGGATCGGGGCTCGCCACCGGGACCGCGATCGCGCCGAGCAGCACGCACCCGAAGAAGCTCGCGACGAACTCGTGACCGTCGTCCGGCGGGAAGATCAGGAGGACGCGATCGCCGGGCCCGACCCCGGCCGCCTCGAGGAAGTCGGCGGTCCCGGCCGCGCGCCGCACGATCTCCGCGCAGTCGGCCGCATCCACCTCTTTGCCGTGGCGATCGAGAAAGGTGTAGAGGGGCGCCCGGGGAGCGACGTCGAGGCGCTCGACCATGGTGGTGAGGAGGCTCGCGGTCACGGCCATCATCTTAAATGGACGACGGCCGGTGCCGATGGGCTACCGTTCGTGCTGTGAGTGTCGGGTCGACGGCGACGCCCGCGCTGCGCTGGGTGCCCGGGGAGCGCGCGGCGGACTTCTCGCCCGAGGGCATCGTCGAGGGCGTTCGCCGTTTTCGCGAGCCGGTGCACATCGTGCGTGCCCGGCCCGGCCACGAACCAGGGCTCGGGCTCGGCGGGCGGCTTGCGCCGGCGGCCACCGGGGACCCGGGATATGAGCTGGTCGGGGCGCTGCCCTCGCTCTATCCCGAGTGGCTCGGCGACCGATCCTTCAACCGGACCCACGGCGTACGGTTTCCCTACGTGGCCGGCGAGATGGCCAACGGCATCGCGACCGTCGCGTCGGTGGTGGCGATGGCCCGCGCCCAGATGCTCGGGTTCTTCGGAGCGGCCGGGCTCGCGTTGCCGGCGGTGGAACGCGCGGTGGCCGAACTCCGGCAAGCCCTGCCCGACCAGGACAACTGGGGCGTGAACCTGATCCACTCGCCGGCCGAGCCCGGGCACGAGGAGGGCCTGGTCGACCTGCTGGTGCGGGCCGCGGTGCCCAAGGTCTCCGCCTCGGCCTACCTGGATCTGACCCCCGCGGTCGTACGCTGTGCGGTCGCCGGACTGCGCCCGGAAGCACGCGCCCGGCAGCTGTTCGCCAAGGTCTCCCGCCCCGAGGTCGCCGCGAAGTTCCTCTCCCCCGCCCCGCCGGAGATCCTGCGCCGGCTGGTCGAGCGCGGGCAGATCACCCGGGACGAGGCCGGCCTGGCCGCGCGGATGCCGCTGGCCGAGGACGTGACCGTCGAGGCGGACAGCGGCGGCCACACCGACAACCGGCCGCTGGCCGTCGTGCTCCCGGTGATCCGGGCGCTTCGCGACGAGCTGACCCGGCGATTCGGATATTCCCGGCCGATCCGGATCGGGGCCGCCGGCGGACTGGGCGACCCGGCCGGGGTGGCGGCCGCGTTCGCCGCCGGGGCCGCCTACGTCGTGACCGGCACGATCAACCAGCTCTCCCGCGAGGCCGGGCTGTCGGACGCGGCGAAGGGCCTGCTCGCGCAGGCCGATCTGGCCGACGTCGCGATGGCGCCGGCCGCGGACATGTTCGAGTACGGCATCAAGGTGCAGGTGCTGCGGCGCGGCACGATGTTCGCGGCGCGCGCGAGTCAGCTCTACGAGACCTACCTGGCCTATCAGTCGCTCGCCGACATTCCCGACCCGACCCGCGAGCGACTCGAGAAGGATGTCCTGCGGGGCACCTTCGCGGACTGCTGGGAGCAGACCCGCCAGTTCTGGCTCGACCGGGACCCGCGCGAGATCGACCGGGCCGAGCGGGACCCGCACCATCGGATGGCCCTGGTGTTCCGCTCCTACCTGGGACTGTCGAGCCGGTGGGCGATCACCGGGGATCCGACCCGGCTGACCGACTTCCAGATCTGGTGCGGTCCGGCGATCGGCGCCTTCAACCGGTGGGCGGCGGGCAGCCCGCTCGCCCAGCCCGAGCGGCGCACGGTCGTGCAGATCGCCCTCAACCTGCTCGAAGGTGCGGCCATGGTGACCCGCGCCCACCAGCTGCGTTCCTACGGCGTCCCGGTGCCCGGGGAGGCCTTCGCCCCGCGTCCACGTCTGCTGTCCTGAGGAGAGCCATGGATCCGATCGCCGTCGTGGGGGTAGCCGCCCTCATGCCCGGGGCCCGGGACACGACCGAGTTCTGGCGCAACATCGTCGCCGGCCGGGATCTGATCACCGAGGTGCCGCCCGGCCGCTGGCCCGCCGACGGGTTCTACCACCCCGACCCGGCGACGCCGGACACGACGTACAGCCACCGCGGCGCGTTCCTGCCCGACATCGAGTTCGACGCCCTCGCCCACGGGCTGCCGCCGGCCACGCTCGCGGCCATCGACCCGGCGCAACTGCTCGGCCTGACCGTGGCCGACGCGCTGCTGGCCGACCTCGACCGGAACCTGGCCGGCCCGCTCGACCGGGAACGGGTCAGCGTCATCCTGGGCAGCTCCACGCTCAGCCGGGCCGGCACGATGGACGCGCGCATCCAGCGCCCGCTGTGGCTCAAGGCCCTGCGTGAGCAGGGGATCGGGGAGGCTTCAGCGCAGGAGATCTGCGATCGGATCGCTTCGCAGTACGTGCCCTGGCAGGAGGACTCGTTTCCCGGCCTGCTGTCCAATGTGGTGGCCGGCCGGATAGCGAACCGCCTCGACCTGCACGGCACCAACTGCACCGTGGACGCCGCCTGTGCCAGCTCGCTGGCGGCGCTGGCGGCGGCGGCGAACGAGCTGGCCCTGGGCCAGGCCGATCTGGTGGTCACCGGCGGCGTGGACGCGACGAACAACCCGCTGATGTACGTGTGCTTCAGCAAGACCCCGGCTCTCTCCCCCACCGGCGACGTGCGCCCGTTCGCCGGGGACGCCGACGGCACGCTGCTCGGCGAGGGCCTGGCGATGCTGGGTCTCAAGCGCCTGGACGCCGCCGAGCGGGACGGCGACCGCGTCTACGCCGTGATCCGTGGGCTCGGCACCTCCTCGGACGGCCGGGGCGGGGCGATCTACGCGCCGATGGCCACCGGGCAGGTGCGGGCACTGCGCCGGGCGTACGAGGCGGCCGGCTACGGCCCGGACACGGTCGGCCTGGTCGAGGCGCACGGCACCGCGACCCGCGCCGGCGACGCCGCCGAGTTCGAGTCGTTGCGCCGCGTCTTCGGCGAGACGGGGCGGCCGGACACCGGATGGTGCGCACTGGGCAGCATCAAGTCCCAGATCGGGCACACCAAGGCGGCGGCGGGCGCCGCCGGGCTGGTCAAGGCGGTGCTGGCCCTGCACCAGCGGACGCTTCCGCCGACCATCAAGGTGCGCGAACCCCACCCGGGCCTCGGCATCGAGGACAGCCCGTTCTACCTGAACACGGTCGCGCGCCCGTGGACGCGGCCCGCGGCCCACCCGCGGCGGGCGTCGGTCTCCAGCTTCGGCTTCGGCGGCGCCAACTTCCACGTCACCCTTGAGGAGCACCGCGACGGCGACGCGCCCGCCCGGATCCGGGCCGGCGCCGGCGAACTCGTCCTGCTCAGCGCCGACTCGCCCGCGGACCTGGCCGGGGCCGACCGGTTCGACGCCGGCCGGCCGCACCGGCTGGCCGTGGTCGCGAGCGACGCCGGCGACCGGGCCGAGAAGCTCGATCGGGCCGCGGCGATGCTGGCCCGGCAGCCCGGCGAGCCGTTCGCGCTGCCCGGTGGCGTCTTCTACGAGTGCGGACCTGCCGACCCCGGCCGGATCGCGTTCGTCTTCCCCGGGCAGGGGTCGCAATACCTCGGGATGGGCAGCGAGATCGCCCGGGCCCTGCCGGCGGCGCAGGACGTGTGGGACTTCGCGGCCGGCCCGGATCTGGCCGACGTCGTCTTCCCGCCGCCGGCCTTCACCGACGACCGGCGCGCGGCCCAGGAACGCCGGCTCACCGACACCCGCTGGGCGCAGCCGGCCCTGGCCGCGCACAGCCTGTCGCTGCTCGCGCTGCTCACGTCGGCCGGGCTCGCGCCCGACTGCGTGGCCGGCCACAGCCTCGGCGAGCTGGTCGCGCTGCACGCGGCCGGGGTCATGGATGCCGGGAGCCTGCTGCGCCTGGCGAGCTTCCGGGGCGAACTGCTGGCCCGCCTCGACACCGAGCCGGGCACGATGCTCGCGATCGAGGCGGACGCGGACGTCGTGGAGTCGGCGATCAAGGAGGCGTCGATCAGGAACGGGACGACCCCGGACGTCTGGATCGCGAACCGGAACGCGCCGGAGCAGACCGTCGTCTCCGGGACCGTACCGGCGATCGAGGCGCTGCACGAGCGGCTCTCCGCGACCGGCGTCACCGCGCGCCGCCTCGCGGTTTCCGCCGCCTTCCACAGCCCGCTGATGCGGTCCGCCGAGATACCGATGCGCGACTTCCTGGCGACGCTCGACCTGGCCGCGCCGCGGATCGACGTGTACGCGAACGACGAGGCGGCGGTGTACGGCGGCGAGCCCGCGGCGATCCGGCGCACGCTCGCCCGGCACCCCGGCGCCCCGGTCATGTTCCAGGACCAGATCGAGGCGATGTACGCCGACGGCGTGCGGACCTTCGTCGAGGTGGGCCCCGGCGCCGTGCTCACCGGGTTGATCGGGCGGATTCTCGGCGACCGGGCGCACCTGGCGGTCGGCCTCGACCGGCGTGGCCGCGACGGCGTGACCGCCTGCTACGAGGGCCTCGCCCGGCTCGCCGTGCACGGCGTCGCGCTGGACCTGACGAAGCTGCCGGCCGGCCGGAACCCGGCGCCGGCGGCGGAGCGGCCCCGGATGCCGGTGCGCGTCAGCGGCGCCGGCTACGTCGAGCCGCCCACGCCCGAGCGGACCTTGCCGGCCCCGATCCCACCGATCCCTCTGGAGCCCGTCGCCCCGATGACCAAGCCCCCGATGACCAAGCCCCCGATGACCAAGCCCGAGCCCA
>Ga0307509_10004004_pt1 | contig 21669 bp, 18 predicted proteins | sample 10_EM_MG_FD_202245 | JGI IMG/M metagenome (GOLD analysis project Ga0307509, IMG submission 202245) | Populus trichocarpa ectomycorrhiza microbial communities from riparian zone in the Pacific Northwest, United States - 10_EM | ecosystem: Host-associated > Plants > Roots > Unclassified | place... | reverse complement strand
GATAGGAAAACTGAGATGTGTTGGATATCCGATATATATGACAAGTGTGTTCGCAAAGGAGTGTGATGACCATGAGTTGTTCTTGTAAGGAGAAAGGAACGCAGCTCAGACTAGATACAGTTTGTGGCGGCCCGCACAGTGGGCTCCTACCACACAACACCAGTCACCGCCGCGCGGTCTGGTCAATAGCCCTGCTCACACCTACAAGTGTGCCCTAACCTAACATACCACGATGGGGTTACTCCATCACCCCTTAGCGCCCTACGAGTACTGTACTGTACAAGTACTGTACTGTAGCTAGCGGTCGTGAGGAATTCCACAAGAGCTGGTTCTTATTTTCTTAGGACACTATACAAGGCGTTTTCAAGCCTCACTGAATGCTATGCTGTGATGCCCTAAGTTAGGTGGTATGTATAATAGCTCTAGTTTTTGAACAGGATCATCCGGAAGGCCTGATAAATCACGGCGGCCGTGGATATATACTAAGCTAACCGATTCTGCCCAAGACCTTTAGGGTATTCGTACGCCGCAGTGCAAGATTATCGCTATTCGACACTGCCGCGCAGGATAGCACTTGGGCTAAATAGGGGCAGCATTTCCGGCAATGGAGGGGTGTCAAATGAATGCCAAAATCTAGCATCGCTACCAAGTACGGGTACTGAAACGATGACTTCCTGTCGGGAGCAGATTATCCCACAGTGGATCCTCTGAGAGTAGCAACGCTGGGCAAATAAAGAGAAACGACCAACCGGAGGAAAAGCCTTAGCAGAACCTAAGTGGGCAAACGCCACTCACACTTATAGGAAGCGTTAAAGTATCCTCGATGTTGATCACGGAAAACCTCTGGTGAAAGAAATCGTGAAGTGAAAACACCTTCATGTGTAGAATAGGTACAAAGTTGTCCTCGCCCGTGTTCCCCTATCCTTACCCCCGCTTAAAACCCACCATACAGGCCGGTGATTACAAATCACTCCCGTCCGGAAGTCACACCTTCCACCCCCCCCCCCGCTAGCTAACTAAGGATGGCTCACGCCCAGGACCATAAAGAAATAAAATATCTAACTAAAACCCCACAAACAATTTTGTAACTCCACGGTACTCAACTGAATATTTGTGAAAGTATTTCCTGTGATTACGACATCACAAAAATTGCAACCAAACAAAAATCGGTACTGCTCGGAGTGACGTATATCCGGACTATTTTTTGCAATCTAGCAAGGAGCATAGCTAGGGGGATGGGGTTTGTAGTTAGTGCTGAAGCAGGGAGTTTTTTTTATATGTTAAATCCGCGGTTATATTTAGTAGCTAGCTACAGGGGATACCATGGCATGCAACCTAAGTTATGGCCTAAAAACCCTAAATAACAAAAGAAAATCCTCCACTTCTCCACATCATAAAACAAATAAAATTTATAGACATAAGGCCTATGTGAATCCATAACCTCTAGAGTTACAAACATCAGGTGTCCAGCATCTCCTCCTCACCATCCTCTTCAGGGCCCTCAGGCGTCTTCGCGGGGCGGGAGGGGTATGTCAATGCGTGGGATTCGTGTGGGCCTCCACAATTCACACACATAAGTGAGGTGTGGTTGCAAGGTCGGCCTCTTACGCGGCAGGTGGCTGTTGGACAAGTGTGAGCCCCAGTCAGGTGGGAGGATGCGGACCATCGGCACATGGCTGAACTGGTGCACTTGTTGCTGTGGTGACCAAAGGCTTGACAGTTGGAGCACTGGGTGTGGGAGTTGGACGGCAATCGACGGTCGATCCTATATGTTGAGGAAAGGGCCGCCAAGCGTTTACCGACAAAATCTGGTGCCTTACGGCGATAACCACGGTGGATGCAAGTTTGCCAATCCGTGATTGTTCAGTAGTAAGCCATCTAGGTGTCCCAGCAAGAGCTAGCCCAGAGTTGAAAGTCGTAAGGTTTGTGGCTATTGTCTCTATTGAGCAAGAGGTTGGGATCCCGTGCAACAAGAGGTGCATCACCGGCCTGTCCAAGTGGACGCTAACGGTACCAGGAATAAGGTGTAGGAATGAGCCCACCTTACTGTTCAGTGCAGTAGCCTTCATTGTTTCCATAGTAATGAGAGTAACTGTCAATCCTTCCACAGTTACTGTTTGTACATATGTACCTACCAGTGCTTTGTTTATCTTATCGCGGAGTTCCAGTTCTGACATGGGCAGCGGTGCGCCTTCTCTCTAGATAATGAGTGGCGTTTTCTTGTTGTTGGGGCCTTTCTCTGAAGGGGTCGGACAGTAGCGGAGGATCCAGTAATCTTAGGATCGTTGTTGGTCTTCTTTCTGCCTTTCTTGACCACCGTGGACGAAATAGGGGCGGGGGCAGGGGGGGCTAGGTGTACAGTCGGTGGGGGAGGCCTTGGGACAGGGTTAACCTCCAAGAGTTTATTTTCGGTTTCCTTGAAAGGTATTGGGGTGGGTATTTCAGGACGGGGAGCTTCAGCCTTAAGGGAGACTATGTCCTCAGTAAGGATATTGATGCTTTCAACCAGTGTGTTGATAGCCGACCTGGAGGCTTTGTGGATCAACCGGATTACCGGCAGAAGAACGCTGGTATGGGTGTTTTGGCCAACTGGGGGGACATCGTCCGCACAGAGCATGCTCGCATGGTTAAAGAGTTGTAGGTAATAGTTGAGAGGTGTAGACAATTGTGGCAACATGAAATTCGGGAGCGTTGAGCTTCTTTGTCACTCACACAAAGGGGGGCCGGGGGTAGAAGGTAGAGGGGTGACATGGTCGTGGAGGGACCATCATCAGATGGTGGGTTGGATTCGCCTGCTCGCTTCTTCCCTTTTCCACCCTTGCGCATCTTAAAAGGAGGGGCAGAGGGCTCCACGTATGACTCGTGTAACCTGACAGGTCACATTACGTGGAAAACTCAAGATAATTATATAGTGTTGAGAAAAGTACAATTTGCACTTTTGAGGAAAATAGGGGGCTTCAATCTCTTTTATTTATAACTAAACTAGCTAATGGAGTGACTACCTATCCGGGCTTGCACAACCATACGGCAGTACGTTCCAAGGAGTACGCCAGTCCCAACCCCACCTAGCCCGCAGTACATCTGGAAAAGTACCACCTGCGCGATTCGTAGACAGAAGTCCGAGTATCCGGCCAGCACACGGGAATCACAAAAATAAACCACCCAACTAGGGTTCGAACAAAGTAAATCCACCTCCCATAGCCATCCATCAAACACTACCCCAAGTGAGGTCATAGCCACAACCAAGCCCACATACCGGCAAATCGGTCACGCATCCCTTCAATCAAACCTAAATCCAATAAATCACAACACATGGACCGCTATCCATCGCACAGCCCAACATACTATCCGCGTCTCCACACCACTTACGACCCCATATGCAAGGCAGGGCGACCACCACCATCTGTCCACATCTCAAACATGGCGACTATAGGCTCCAAACACGGCTGGCCGGCACGCAACCTCAAATGGTTCCCAATAACATCAGGGGAAGTCCAGTTGCAAACAAAGAGGCCAGGCAGGCTCGTCTACCATTGTAAGGCAGTTGGATTCCGGTCGATCACAGGTAACTCGTCCCAGTTGTGCACAATATTGTACCAAAACGGCACAAAATAATGTAAAGCACACCCAGGAAAGCGGTGAAGATGAGCACAGAATATCTTGGTGCTACTGCCGCACCCACCACAGGGACCAGTATCAGGCCACCACGTAAGTGCAACCCATCTACCCCCACCACCTGGGGAAACAAACTTAACAGGAAGGAGGCATTTGTCACCGCCATTGCAGCTCTTCAGGAGGCATCTAGTACACCTGCTATCAGGATCACCAAGATGAAACGGGCTGAGAGTACCGTTGATCAACTGAGTGACCGTCTGCTGGAAGGGATTCCCGCACACAGTGACCACACGATCATTGTCCTTGTGTTCACTCGGAATACCCATACGTAGATTCAAGTGGGACTGCCACCAATCATGGCAATCCGGAATCCGCTTATCATAGAACAAAGTCGGAAAACGGGGGTGTTTGATCAGGTATCTGTCGCAAGACGTCAGGTGGAAACAATCGCCTGTACCACGACAGTCATTGAGCCGGACAACACCGGTACCGCTGCGAATCCTCAAAAGGATGTAATGGTCGAGCCTGCTGAGACTACCTAGGTGTCTGGGCTTCTTCGGGGATCAATCGTAGTAACCGTGACCCTCCGACGCATGCCAATGGGTCCACTCAGTCGCCCGCCGCTCTCTGGCAATCATAGCATGTCCAAGGCCCAGCACGACACCAGCCCAGTTTCAAACATGCAAAACACCTCCGACCGTCTCCTTGGCCTTAGCATCCGACATCTCGTTGCCAGCAATACCATAGTGACCAGGGATCCAGCAAATACGGACCGCACTCAAGCGATTGAACAGGGGTGTCAAGGCGTCCCACATCCCAGCTGACTCACCCTCAGACTCCATCTGTGCGATACACATAATGGCTGGGATACAATCGGAAAAGATGATGATCATGCCGTGGTACTCCACGCGCACATCCCTCATTGCGGCGACAATGGCGAAAGTTTCGCATTCCACGATGCTCCATGAAGATGGGGTAGCAAAGGCCCTCGCGCCCTTAGTCATTGCGCATTCCGCAGTCATCCATGCAACTGCTCTACCCTTGTCAGTTTTCGAACCATCAGTGTAGATCATAAGGAGATCAGGAATCAGGACCGCTTCCTCATAGGCTTCATAAAAAGGTCTCGCAGCCAGTTCCTTTCCTTTCGACACATTGAAGCTCGGCACCACTGTTGCAACCTTGTCAGACAACATCGGGTAAGCCAGCATCCCTTCAATCTCCCAGTCGCCCCGAATTGCACCAAACCATGGATGGTCATCACAATATCGGTAGTTGATCATGCGACTGTAACATCGTCTCTGAAGATAACGACCCTGTATATGTACCGGAGGTGTCCCGAATTCCGCAAGCATAATATTGGTAGCAAGCTTGATAGGACACCTGAACAGGGATTGGAGACAATCGTTAACGTGAATCTGAATCCGCTTCACATACGACGTATAGTCAGTTACGAATTCATGCCCATAGTAGACAGTTGGTAGGTAGGCAGCATGAAACAGTCGGTAAGTGCACCATGCATCCAGCCCTCTATCACTTCCAAACCTCCTCCCCAACGCGGATATCCTCCTCCTAACACCCAAACCTCTCTCTCTCCAATAAGATACATGAGAAGCCATATTAAGGAAAACATTAAACCTATAACCAAGAACCCTAAGATTCCCTACAGGCGTCAGTAATTCTCCATCAACATCCAAATCCTCCCATGTCGTTCCACCAAAACCAATCCACTTAGTCTTGATCGCGCTAAACCCCATTCTTCTACCCCTCGCAATCCTGTCACAGTCTTTGAACAACTCTGCCATCGTGTACCTCGTGAGATCCCTGCTATCAGAAGCAACAAGGATAACACCGTCATCCACATAACTGCTAATGACAGTGCGTACCGAAGGGGAGTACCAGAGGCGAGGATCAAAGATGTCCGCGATCTAGGCTGCAAACAAAAAGGGGGACAACGGGGATCCCTGAGGGATGCCACAGTTAATGAAATACGGCTTCGATATTCGACCATTGAACCTGAATCTAACCACACGGTTCCCAGCCCACCTCCTAACCCAATGTATCAGGTTGGCAGGGCATTCCTGGGCGGCCAAAAAATCACACAGCAGGTCAATGTCAATATTGTCAAAACCTCCCTCGACATCCATGGAAAGCATGCCACACTTAAAACCCTCGTTGTGTCGTAAAAACTCAAACACAACAGACATAGCGTCATGGACACCTCGCTTTCGCCTAGACCCAAATTGAGTTTGGCCTAGTACCACATGCTCGGCAATCCTCAGCAGGACAATTCTCTCCACCATCTTAGCAATAGTCGGTAGCAGGTGAATCATACGCCAGCTCTTCACAATGTCATAACGGGACTTGTCCGCCTTGGGTATAAGTACAACCTCAGCAGAGTGCCAGTCGGGAATGTCGTTCGTCAAACCATAGTCAATAAGCCGTTTCAAACAATCAGGTTTCTCTTTCAACCAAGATCTAATAAAGGGATACCCGATGTCATCAAGACCAGGACCGGTATTAGTCGGGTTCCGCTTAATAGCAGATTGCAACTCACAGGCAGGGTCCATCTCAACCGTGGATGGATGCCATGGCAGTTCATCACCAGGGCGCAACTGGGCAGCAACAAGGTCGCTAATATCGGAGTGGCAGCAAACAAGTCGACCTTCAGAATCTCGCATAGAAGGAAGTGTCCGCCTCGATTCCAGTTGTCTGGCAAGTCTGAAGATAGCAGGATCTCCGGCCTTCTCAATCGTGTCCTGAATAAATTCCTGTCGGGATCTCAACAGCATAGCCCTATACACCCGTCGAAGAACGTTATAGTTATCCGAAACGGTGGGCAGCCGTTGTTTGATCCTACGTAGTCGATTCAAATCGGAACGAATTCTTTGTAAGTCGGGGTTCCAAAAGGGGCACCTGCCCACACTCCTACCAGACCTCAGAAGTGAGTCCACAGCACTCCTAAGTCTCAACCACATCTCCTCATTGTGTCTAGAATCGACGTGTTCCAGTATATCATCACAATCACATGCCGGAATGTTCCTCCAAGCTGGTCGTCGACTGACCATATCAGTCGGCTCATTCACCTCCAGCCTGGCGATAACGGCGACATGTTCCAGGCCGGCTTTCCCGTCGTACGAAACCCTCGTCTCAGAATTACCGATAAAACAATCGATAGCGCTCACATTTTGAAATGTACAGCCTGTCGGAGGGTGCACCCGTAGCCCGGCACGATCGCAAAATCCGGCCAACTACAAGCCATGACAATCATATATTTGCATACTACCAGGCCTCAGGATCGGGTTCCATTCGTCGTGTTTTGCATTCAAGTCGCCCATGAGGAAGTCGCAACCATCCCATTTTGCATCGGAAGCTAATCACCCCAGCCTATCCATCTTCGGAGGAACATAAACCCCACCGATCCTCTTGCTCACCCCTCCCACATCATACATAATCACACAGGTCGCTATGTCGTGTAAGTCCACCAGGAACAAACCAGACAACGATGACCTAACAAACACCTCAACACCAGACGCCGGAACAAAAGAAAACAAATCAAAATCCACATGTTCATGTACAACACCACCCCCGTCATCCTTACGGGGAGGATCAATAACAAACAACAAATCAACAAACGAAAAAACATCCATCACCAACGAACGGTTAGCCCCGGGCCTGCTCCGTCCAACATTGATCGATAATGTTGTAATAAATATTTAGGCCTGAATGGCCGACGATGCGATGTCGGAATCAGAGGCGCGCCTCTTAAGGATGCTTTTTGGGGGCGCAATCAAGCCCAAGGTAAAGCCCATAGACTCATCGTCATCGATGGTAGTAATGGGAGGGGGGGTGGCTGAAGAGCCAGTCGATCTAAATGACCCAGAGGCCTTGTCAACAATACCGGAGGGGGCCGGTTCCACAATCTCGGTAATACTGGATGGGCCAGCCTGCTCGCAAGCATCAATAGCCCTACCCTTACCTTTCCTATCAACCTTAGGCCAGATAACTTTAGACTTAGGCAGAGCACTATCAGTCATGCCCCTCCGATGGTCAGCACGTCTGTCAGCATATCTCATGCCCTCAACCCTGTTATCAGCAAGCCCTGTGGCAGAAACTTCCTTCTCAACCATCACCTCTGAAGCAACGGCAACATTGATCCCGTGACGACGACCTCGTTGATGATTCCTGGATCAGTCAGACACACCCATAACAGATGTATCATCGGCGAAGATGGGAGACCTAGCATCGGCGGGGGCGGGGGAAGAACCGGAAGCAACAACCACAGGGTACCTATTGAAACTGGTGAAGTGGTCTGATCTATCGCATAGCATACAACGACAAACAGTGTGACTACATGATTGACCGTTCTCACCAGGGCAGTTAAGTTGCCCACATCGGTGGGACTTTGACAAATGATCCCCAAAACAAAAACGACAGCGGGGAGGAAACGCACACAACATCTCAACATGGCCGACTTGTAGGCGCTTGTTGCAAACCGGGGCCGATCAGTATTCCTCAAAGAACCGAGCATTCCTGGACTTGCCAAATAAAAAGACACGTCCTGAGGAAAGGACCTTATCACTGGCATCGTTACGCTCAAGAGTCAACCGAGTGCCGCAGGAGGTGCCGCCAGCCTGTTTCATAGCGTAAACAGAGCCAAGCATGTTGGGTCGACCGGCTGTAATCACATCCGGGTTCGACCCCTCTATATCGGTCCGGAGGCCATCAAATGCTCTATAGCTGGTCCAGTCCTCAGGTTTCCATATAGAGCCCCTACCAGTGGGAGCCAGAGGGACGCCAGAAACCAAAATCTTAACCTTTGCCACATTCTTATGAAAGACAAAGCTTGTAAGACCAGAGGGGCCAAGTTCTCGGATAAGGGTCAAGCGGCACCGTTCCAGTCTATCCCAGACCTGAGTGGCAGTATGTTCCGCCAGCGTGAGGTAAATGCATCCAATCTCAAGCTTGGAGCAGGCTTCCCGAATATACGGGGTCTTGTCTGAAACCTTTCCATGATTGCTCAAGGTCTGGTTCATGCGGATACAGATAGCCGCAGGGGTAACTGGAAGCTGCGTCTGCTTGCCGGCGTCAAAGCGCATGGTAATATGGCGCTCGCGGGCATCGGGGCAGGGGGAAGATGTAGGAACCCTGGTGCAGGAAGGACCCGGGATAACAACGGCAGGGGAAGGAGGCGTCACCAATCCCGACCTAACCTGGCAGCCTGGCCTTGTCGTGTATGGTACCGGAGGCGGGGGAGAGGCAGCCGCAACACGGCTATACATCGCCGCACCCGTAGAGGGGGACGACACCGGAACAGCAGGGGGAACAGGGGCAGGGGTCGCAATAGCAGCCAGCCTAGTCTTCCGTTTATACCCTCTTCTGCTCTCACCGACCACGACAAATCCGGTATCGGGGGATTCATCAAAGGTCACCTTCCTACCACCGGAAGAAAACGCAACACCAGCATCAGCAGGGAGGGGGGAAGGGGTAACATCACCATTCATGCACTTAGCAGCTTCAGCAGGAACTGATTCCCGAATTGTCTCCTGCCAGCTCCAGACAGGTTCACCCCTGCCAATTGTCAGCTCAGGCTTATGGCCAACTGTATCCCCTTCCAATTGGGCAATAACAGCCTTCAACAATTTGATTTCCCCCTTCAGAGAGACAATCTCATCCAAGCAGTTGTTCTGTTGCTTGCCCAGCCGTTGAATATTGGCGGCCACTTCCTCGAGGGAATCATATGCCTCTTTACGCCCAACTAGTCCGTAAACACGGCAACCGTCGACCATGGAGGCATCGTCAGAATCGGAAGACGACGTAACCGAACCGTGGGAGGCGGAGGGGGAAGACAACAGGGGAACCGCATTACCAGAACGGATATCCTCCAAGCCGCTCAACAAAGCAACATCCACCTGTGAAGGCGATTGGTAGCTCATCGTAAGGGGGAGGGCAGGAAGCGAGGAGTACGTCGGGGAAACGCTGCGGGTAACTGAACGTGGCTGAGCATCGGTGGCGTACCTAGAGTCACCAATACCTGTGCCATCAGTATTAGACCCACCGCCCAAGTCCATAGGGGTATCGCGAACGATAACCGCCGACGAGGGAACCACCTGGCTAGTGGTCAACAAAGGAGGGGGAGCGCAATCATCCTTGAGGGGGGTATTACCCCGTCGTTCCTTGGTATGAGCAATGAACTCATGGTGCCTTTTGGACACAGAAACAAAGGCACGGCGGCCGGAGGGAATGGTGGAATCCAGAGCGAAACCAGAACCAGCACCAGGACGCAAAAAGAGGGGGACGAAGGGGGGGAGAAAGGGGGGAGGGGACGACACCTGAGTGATCCGATCCTGAGGGCGGATGCCACCTGCAGGAGGTGCATAGTCCTCATCCGACGATCGGTCCAATCGGAAGTTGCTATACAGCTTCCGCTCACCAGACGAAAGTCGCTCAACAGAGGAAGGAAGACGCCGTTGGCTATCGTCAACCTCGACCACAGAAGGAACGTACATAGGGTCCTGGGATCGTGCTTCGTCAATGGACGGCCAGGATGCGGAGGGGACCATGGGATCACACGCCATAGTCGAATGAAAGCCCGAGCTCACCACCTGGGAGCTGGACGGGGCGAAGGACTGGGAGGAGCCCTCGGGAGTGTGAAAACGGGTGTAGAAACCCAAAGTAGTGGTGCGGTTGACGTGGCAAGGCACAGAGGAGGTGTCACCAGTAATGCAACAGCCGCGAGCAGCCATGATACCAGTGCAAACAGTCTCGACGGAGTCAAACGCACGGAGGTCGAGGTGAGAAACAATAGTTCGAACCTCAGAAGTAAAGAAAAGGGAGTCGTTCTCACATCCCGCAACATGCTCAAAGTGAAGGCCTTGGTAGGCTCCACCCGGCGCGGCGTATGAAAGCTTGACAGCAGGGATAAGACCACGGCCATCAGAGGTGGGCATCCTACCCGGGACAATCTGGGTGCCCGGAGCAGGGGAAGGGGAGCAAAGAGGAGGATAGGGGGAAACAATATCACCCATCGTGAAAGTTCACCTGTAGCAAAAGGCCAGGCGACCCACCAAAGAAAAATTCACCGGTAGCAAACGCCCGGCAAGCCACCAAAGATATTGCCCGAAGGCCAAAAAGCTCCAACGCCCGAAGGCAAAAATTCCCACCAGAGCCCGAAGGCAAAGAGTGCAACCGTCAACGAAGTGTGTTCACGATAAAAGCGTGGTGTTGAGGGTGGCGAAACCGTGTGATCTGATTGGTTGTAACAGACGGTCAACAAAATAGGGGGCAGGAAGCATGGTGCTGAAGCAGGGAGTATTGTACTGTACTTGTACCGGGGGTTGTGGATAGGTCTTGCGAAAGTGGCTCTTAGAATTTCTACGTGAATGGTAGCCAAGACTTCGCCGTACCTATGGCTCACACCCTAGTACAAGACGTGGGGTTCTCATTTCTACTGCTGATGTGGCTAGAACCACAAGTATTATCCTACTGCAGAGTTTGATTGGGATATTATTGTCGGTTAAAATTAACCGTACACAAAGGATCCAGGGCAAGGCAACTGTCCTCGCGACCCCGCATTTTCAACACCACCTAAAGATATTCCTCTAGATCAAATATTAATTCCTACAATGTATTCTACCATGTGTTTACATTTTATGTCTTTTTTTTTGATTTTCATGATAGTGGTGGGGAGTGCTGTTAACATGACTGGAATTTTTCCTGTTCGTTGACGTACGGTTAAGTGTGTTAAGGCACCATACCTGGAGTTGCAACACAGGGGGTCAGCGCTTACCCGACGCCCCAGGTTACTGATGCGGCGGCACTAGCCGGGGGCTGGTAATGAGGATTTGGGGGAGATTGATTGGACGGTCACGAGGAATCCGTAAGGTTGCACAAATTACCCGGCTTTTCTTCAGCCCTAGACAAAGTGGTCGCCCCCTGACATACAGTAGTTAAAATAAAGATATTGAATCTTCAGCCCTTAAGAATTTCCGTAGCCGACTCTTTCTCCTCGTCCGTCATCTATAATATCTTAACCTACGAAAAAGAGAAAATGTCCCAATCTTTCACTCGCAATATTATCAACTCTTTCAACAAGGGTTGCACTATTAACGTGTCGAATAAATCTACAGCTGCCGACGACCGATCTGATATCCTAGCCTGGTTATCGCCACTGGATCCCAAGTCACGGCATCAAGACATCCAAGCTCGTCGAGTCGAAAGCTTAGGGGGATGGCTATTACAAACTGAGGAATTTATAAGATGGCACGCCGCTAGCGGGGACGGTGAATCCGATGACGCAGTTTTGTTTTGCTATGGGGATCAAGGGGTCGGCAAGACATATATTAGGTAAGAACAGCGGACCTGGTGCAATGGAAGAGGGGGGCGGGTACTAACAAGCTGTGGTGTTAGCTCATTGGTGATAGATAGTTTGTGTGTTCAGGCTGGGGGGCAAAACATCACGGTTGCCTGCCTCTATCTCGATTTCGCCGCCCAGAGAGAGCAGTCATCAACGAGTATGCTGGGAGCCCTGCTCAAACAGCTTGTGGTCGGGCTAGGGGAGGTGCCGGAGGAAATAGTGGAAGCCTATGAGGAGCAAAGAAATTTCATTGGTGGACGAAGACCACAACTTACGGATATTGTGAGGATGCTGCAGACCACCGCTTCCAAAAAACGTACGTTCATATGTATCGACGCTTTAGACGAATGTGTGCTAGAACATCGACTTAAGCTTCTTGATTCGTTGAGCGGAATTCTCCAAGAGTCTCCGGGCACCAGAATATTCGTGACTGGAAGACCGCACATTCGACCCGAGATCGGAAGGAGTCTTGACGGAAGGGTGACGAGTCTACTTATTAGCACTAGGAGAGATGATATTATAAAATACCTTCGCTCCAGGCTAGCAGAGGACCCAACTCCGGATGCGATGGACAGTAGTCTGGAGGCAGAGATATTGAAGAAAATTCCTGAAGATGTTTCCGAAATGTATGTAGAAAAAACGATAGCACCGGGGAAAGCTACCCCAAGAATTCACTGACAGATACGTATTTAGGTTCCTGCTAGTTTCGCTCAATATCGATTCTGTCCTGCAGGAAACTACAGTCTATCGTCGGCGGCAAAAGCTGATGGCAATGACCGATGGCTTAGGGCTGGGGGACGCTTATGGCGCAACGCTGAATCGAATAGAGGGGCAGGGTGGGGAGAGAGCGAGGCTTGGAATGGCTGCTCTGATGTGGATATCTCTCGCGGAGCGGCCTTTGAGGGCTAGTGAATTGTGCCAAGCCCTATCAGTCGAAATCGGGTCGCCAAATCTCAATAGCGACAATGTCCCTTCAATAAGTACATTGCTCGCCTGTTGTCAAGGGCTTGTTGTGGTAGAAAAGGAGGGTTCCGTGGTCCGGTTGATCCACTTTACGCTTCAAGAATACCTCCGAGCACACCCCGAGCTTTTCGGCGCAGCTCACTCGACAATGGCAGAAACCTGCTTGAGTTATCTGAATTCTCAGCAAGTCAAGGCCATTTCAACAGGGCCCTCCTCTGACCTCCAAGACGCACCATTTCTCGAATATTCCTCTCTATATTAGGGAGTGCACGCAAAAAGGGACCTTTCGATTCGCGCGAAGCAGCTTGCGCTGAGGCTATTCGGTGACAGCCGTAACCACATGCCCGCCAAAATCCTCATGCAAGCACAGAAGATCTCTTGTCATGCTGTCGATTTCGATAAAATTTCCCTGTTTAGTGGTCTACATTATGCATGCTTCTTCGGGATTATTGAGATTGTAGCTAGTTTGGTCGAGGAGGAAGGGGGCAATATCAACAAAATGGATTGCGGGGGTAACACACCACTTGTGTGGGCTGCTTCTAATGGGCACGAGGGAGTGGTGAAAATACTGCTCGGACGAAACGACGTCAACCCCGACAAACCAGATAGCAACGGCCGAACACCACTCCGGTGGGCTGCTTATAATGGACATGAGGGGGTATTGAAAATGCTGCTCGGACGAAACGACGTCAGCCCTGACAAACCTGATAACAGCGGCCAAACACCCCTCCGGTGGGCTTCTTATAATGGGCACGAGGGGGTGGTGAAAATACTTCTCGGGCGAAACAATGTCAAACCCGACAGACCAGATAACAATGGCCGAACACCACTCTCGGGTGCTGCTTATAAAGGGCATGAGAGGGTGGTGAAAATACTACTCGGACATGACGACGTCAACCCTGACAAATTAGATAGGTATGGCGAAACGCCACTCATCCGGGCTGCTTATAAAGGGCACGAGGGGGTGGTGAAAATACTGCTCGGACGAAACGGCGTCGACCCCGACAGACGAAATAACAACGGCCAAACGCCACTCCAGTTGGCTGCTTATAGTGGGCACGAGGGGGTCGTGAAAATTCTACTCGGACGAGACGACGTCAACCCTGACAAATCAGATAGGTATGGCGAAACACCACTCATCCGGGCTGCTTATAAAGGGTACGAGGGGGTAGTGAAGATACTGCTCGAACGAAACGACGTCAACCCCAGCAAACCGGATAACAATGGCCGAACACCGCTCTCGGGTGCTGCTTATAATGGGCACGAGGGAGTGGTAAAAATACTACTCGGACGAAACGACGTCAACCCCGACAAACCGGATAACAACGCCCGAACGCCACTCTCGGGTGCTGCTTATAATGGGCACGAGGGGGTGGTGAGAGTACTGCTCAGGCGAAGAGATGTCAACCCCGACAAACCAGATAATAATGGCCAAACTCCACTCCGGTGGGCTGCTTATAATGGGCACGAGGGGGTGGTGAAAATGCTGCTCGAACGAAACGGCGTCAACCCTGACAAACCAGATAACAACGGCCAAACACCCCTCCAGCATGCTGCCTATAGCGGGCATGAGGGAGTGGTAAGAATGCTGCTCGAGCGAGACGACGTCAGCCCCGACAAACCAGATAACGACGGCCGAACACCACTCTGGGGTGCCGCTTATAATGGGCACGGGGGAGTAGTCAAAATACTCCTGGCGCGGGACCACGTCCACCCCGATTTACCGGATAACATCTGCCAAACACCACTCCAGTTGGCTGCTTATAATGGGCATGAGGGCGTGGTGAGAATACTACTTGGACGAAACGACGTCAACCCCGACACACCAAGTAAGAATGGCCAAACGCCACTCTCGGGCGCTGCCTATAATGGGCACGAGGGGGTGCTGAAAATACTACTCGAACGAAACGACGTCAACCCCGACAAACTAAACAACAAGGACCAAACGCCACTCCAGTTGGCGTCTTATAGTGGGCACGAGGGGGTAGTGAAATTACTACTCGAACGGGACGACGTCAACCCTAACAAATTTGGTAAGTATGGCGAAACACCACTCCACCGGGCTGCTTATAATGGGCACGAGGGAGTGGTGAGAATACTGCTCGGACGAAGCGACCTCAACCCCGACGAACCAGATAACAACGCCCGAACACCGCTCTCGAGTGCTGCTTATAATGGGCACGAGGGAGTGGTGAGAATACTACTCGGACGGGACGACGTCAACCCGAACAAATTAGACAGGTATGGCCAAACACCACTCCGCCGGGCTGCTGATAAAGGACACAAGGGAGTGGTAGCGCTGCTCCAACCTCTGGAATCTCCCTCCCCCAGCCTGTCTTTAAGGCGGCGAGCTGTTTCTCATCTTACCCACTTCATACGTGGATGACCTCTCTGCTATCCTATCCTTGTATGGATCGCACCAACTCCACAACAAGTCCATCGTCTCTGCTGCCCCCCCCCCCCACCCATCCTCCTCCTGCGGTTCCTATCCCCGCCTTGCCTTTGCCCCTTCCCATGCTTCATTTCCCATAGCGCATGCGGTCATGTGGTTCTGCGGAGCTGTCATTGTACTGATATGCGGATATGTGGTCAGAAGATATATAGCTATGCAGAGGGTGGTCTTGTGGTGTCCAGCGACTAGGCATCTAGCAGTGGGTTGTTGTCCTCACACCATATGCCGCTGGGCATATGGTATTCGTTTCTGGTTCCGTTGATACCTATTACCATCCAGCATTAGGAACCGGGTATTCGGCTCCGTGATGTTTATTTCATACCTTCCTATCATTCTGGATACATCAGTCGACACACTAGCTAGGCATAGGCTTTAGGGATCACGTGGGGTCGTGAGGCATCAGGATGGTTCTAGATTGCTTGAGATTTCTAGGGATCAATATTTGTCAGCTTAGTGCATTTCTTTCGAGTTCATTGAGTTTCGGGGTTTTTTTAAGTGTTATTAGTTTGACCGAGAGGTATATCAACTGGTCTCTCCTTAGATAGAGGATAGAGGGGGCAGCCAACTGGTCCCCCTTTCTTCCCTGCTCCGCTGCGTTTAGTGCCTATTGCGATCGTACTTTTATTTTTTCATTCTTTCGTGCTTTCATTATGCTCCAACATCCCTTCCCCCCGGGTATGCCCACGTCAGATCCTCATCCCAGATCTTTTTCTCCCTCAGTCGAAGGTAATACCTGCCCCAGCCTCTATCCGGGTTTCCTCCCCCACCTAGGTCAGGATTTATCAACTTGGTTATAGACTTATAGTCCAGAGTTTGGTCTCAGTGAGGGGTATTTCTATTGGATTGAGATGGGCTGGCATTGCACGATATTTGTATCATACTTTTTTCCCTTTGTTTCCTAGTTGTCTCCTCTTCGCGCAACACTTGTTTCTCTCATTTCTCCGCAATCCTCTTTCCCACCCCCTCCCTACCCCCTCCGAAATATAGATGTGTGGGCTATTGAGGTATGGGTAGAGAAAAGGATACAAAGTTCAAGTACTTCTGACGATTTGGTAAAAACGACGGGGGATTAGGTGTTAACTAAGATATTCTATCATAGTAGCGACCTGTTCCCACTAAGGGCACATTTCGGAGAAGACCTGGTTTATACCACTACCCCCCCTACCGAGCCTGAAAACCATCCACCGCCGGTCACCCACACTCCTCATCCTTCTCCACCTAGGAAAGTCAGCATAGTAAGAAGTCTTTCCGCCCCGAAATCAACGCTCCACTCCACACGCCCCGTAACAGAACCTCGGGGAAAATCTCACTATGCAGCCAAATCCCCCCATGCATGGTCTTATGTACCGGCCGTTTTCAAAAAAGTAATAGGAAATCCTAGCGTGCACCCGGCCGAAAATGTGTCCTTATTTCCAGATACTTTTGAAGCCGGCAAGTAGATCGCGTATGACATAATTCCGGAGAGTAGGATGACACTAAATAGGAGTCAAAATAGAGTTACAATACTTTCATCCAATGCGGGGAGTTAATTTTATCTTCAAAACCCCGAATCATGTCCTTCCTTTTCCTCCTTTTAATACCGTGCGAGTGTGCAGTGCTCGGGCGCAAGTTAAGTCCTCGTGGCGCTCAAGATAACCGCTACCCCTTGTCGTCGACAACTCCGGGTTACTATTAATCACTAACCGGTGAAAGTAGCGGAGTTTCTCGGCAGGAAAAATAATACCAACCCCGCAAGAAAGTCTCCAGGCAAAAGAAATAAAGATTAGGAAATTGAAAAATATTTAGTGTGGCGGTTGTTGCAGTGGTAGGCACCAGCGGGGTTGGTGAAGGAAGATCGTTGAGGGACGGACGGTCACTGTCGCATCCTAGTTTCGAATATCATACTTTGTGTCTAATTAAACACTGACCCCTCCTCTACCCCCCCTTGTACCGCTCTCGAGATCTAAACTGGTTTTTTTCTTGGTATGACCTGGCCTGGCTTATGGTACGTTGCGGTAGCGTATCTTACAATATTATATTAAATATGCAAGCTAACAATTAGTGTGAAAGCAACCGGGGACGGGGGAAATGATCGGTGGTGGGGGTTTCACGCAGCCGAGCGGAACGTCTCAAGTGAAGACACAGGGTTTATATTGAGCGGTGAAGCAGTTCGTGATTGATTATATTGGGTGTTAAAAAAAAGAAAGACGGGGAGAGTTGGGGGCTGGAGGAAAAACTTAGGCAGGGAAGGACAGGAAGGAAGATAACCAATTCCACGAAAACTTTTCATATCGTAGCTTTCGAGTCCCTCCACTAGTACTTGTGGATACGCGTACCACTGTAGCAGCAGAGTCAGGCTATTTCCAAAAAAGGTTTAAAGATAAATGGTGCTTGATCTCTTGTGACCGGCTCCTATGACATACCATAACTTTGTGCCCACCACCCGGTTTTTTCTTGTCCCTCTGCTTCCATAATCGTGCCAAGGTTGCGGCGTGCGGCCGCAACCCCCGAATGTTCACTGGCTCACAACTGGGGGCACTCTAAAGAGTGCCTGACAGCTCAACGGTAATTTGTGGCTTAGCAGAGAAACCCTGTAATAAAACCCCAACTTAGGGCTTAAACTCACATTGTGAGAGAATTTTGTTGCTGAAAACAGCATTGAGGGTTAACACATGAGCCTTTTTACAGACGGTTCTTTCCTTCTCCAACTTCACAAGGTATACACTTCAGCTTGATAACGAATACACAACACAGTGGAGCTGATCATGCTATCAATAGTGAAGTCATCACTTATGCTTCCAAGTCAAGGGGTTGAACCATATGGTGATATCGAAGCCCGTATACAGGCAGTACTTACCTTCCTCCACACCACCCAGGATGATGATCCAGACCTCTCTGCCCTGGCTAAGAGTTATGAAATACCACTCCAGAGACTTCAGGCCCGCTGGGAAGGATACCAATCCAAGCAAGGGAATTAAGCAACATGTCAAGTTGCAGAATTAGATGTTTAATATAATACTAGTTTAAAATGTTATGTTACGCTACAAAGCTGTGGTGAGCCACAAATTCATGCTAAGCCACAAATTACCGTTGAGCTGTAAATTACAGTTGAGCTGTCAGGCACTCTTTAGAGTACCCCCGGTTGTGAGCCAGCAAACATTCGGGGGTCGCGGCCGGGCGCCGCGACCTTGGCACGATTACCCCTAGCCGAGAACAGAGCATGCGGTGATTCCTCTGCTCCCACCGAGATGGGAAACTCTAATGGCCTTTCACATCCCGCCCGTATCTGGGAACTTACCATGTAAGGCACCCCACTCTATTTGAAGCAAATGATATTGTATGATATGGTATATCATAGTTATTGAAGACTTAACTCTAGGTTTACGTATATGGACGGAGTGAGGCGGAGCCAGGTTTCCCCCGGTAAGCGCCATACCAACTGTATCGATTGCATTTGTGTTTTCGGGTATGGTTTGCTAATAGGGCTGCCAGTCCAGTGATTCTTCCTAGAATTGTTTATATCATGGAAGGTTTACTCACAGATTTCATCTAGTGGCTTTCTACGGTAGGCTAGATTTTGGATCCGACCTCATTAACTTGGGCTCACAGAGACGGTGACTTCACCATAACTCTTTATAAACTCCTAATTTACATAAGTTAGCACTTGAAGTGCGGTAGAGTCAACAGAGGGTTATGAGTGATAGGGTGATTCAACCCTGACCTTACTATGCGGAAAGACATTTCCAACTATTAGGGTCAGGTTTGAATCAGTCTACCACTACTGACCCGAAGCCTGTGGGTGACCTGGGCCGGGACCGGCTTTGATTTTATGAAGACGCCTTCCCAGAGTCCCGACAAGCTGTCTCTAAAAAAAACCTGGGCTAGTCCGGTAGTGACCAAAGCCGGATGGACTGGCCGCTTGGAAACACTGTTGTGAACTGCCCCCACTTCTGCGGGGGTAGTTGAAAGGCACAGAAAAAATATTTGTTTAGCAGAAGCGTCAGCCCTATAGAAGAACAGCTAAGTGGATAAGAGGCTACTTAGAAAGCTTTCTTATCTTAAATACTAGGGGCTGGCATAAAGTCTCCTCACACGCTAAAGTGCTTACCAGCAAGAAATTCTTAAAAACTGGTGAGCTCAGAAAGTGGGATGTACGATCGCTAGATGTATGCCCTTTCTACCAGGAAGCGGGAGAATAATCCTCCTATGGGATTGGAGGCTCTTCCGTTTACGAGTACATTTGGAAGCTTAGGTACCGGCAGTGATGATTTTGGTGATGATTGATGATTTTGACAACGCGTCATCTGCTGCTACCGTAAAAACTCAAATAGAAGACACATGTGCTTTGAAGTGATTTTAAAGTCAGTCATGCCAAGAGGCTAGGATCGTCGCGTCAATACAAATTACGAAACATGAGACATATAAAATCTAAAAATAAAACTATTTTTTTAATCCGTATCACCAACAATATACTCTCCATCAAGCTCATCATGCGCAGCCTCCAACTCCGGAGCCTGATCTTGTTCCCCTCCCCATCGGCATCCTCTTCAACCATCCCACCTGCCACCATCGCCCCATCTGCCCAGTCCTTTATCCCTTCCATGAACAAGGAAGTCTCCAGACCCTTAATCGAGATTTCTGAATCGCGACTTCCATCTATAGGAAGTGCGAGGCCAACTGCTGTAAAGGCCCGTTCAACAACATGGGCCTGGTTTGCAGAGAACCTCTCCCAGGCCTCCCCAACTGCCCAGGTACACAAAACCCTTCTCCTCCCCACCATACTTCCCCACAGCTGACCCCCTTCCGCTAACACCTGCTCTTCCTCAACCTCCACCGCATCTACATTTTCTTCGAGAATCTCCTATACAGGAGAGAGTGTTCAAGTTAGTAAAAGCATCGATTAGTACCCCTTTCCTTCTAACTTTCAAGAGCTTGATGGGTACTAACCTTTAATATGTCTTTATAGGGCCGGTTGATAGATATATCAAGGGGCTGAACCATGCTGGTACAGCCCCCGGGTATCACACTTAAAGTGATATCGTGGGCTCACATGGTGTCTAAAACCTCATCAGTTTTGTGGCCACCAAACATGTCGAGTGCGATTAGGGTTGGCTGACCACCGTGTACAGGTATGACCTGCTCGTCAAGCCATTCAACGATATTCGCTGAATTGGCATAGGCTTTTGGGTTGAACCTAACCACAACCCGGGGGTCATATCGGGCCTTTTCTGCAACGATGGTTGGCCAGATACCTAAACCGCGGAAAAATATCAGAGGCTTGACTCGGGGCCGGGGACAGCATCGGCAAAAATTGTAAGTTGAATTGTTGCCTGTCTTTTTTCCCAGCCAGACTGCTGACTTCCTTGTACCCAAATTGTCTTCTCGCCTTGCTGGTTATAGGTTCGACCACTGAGATATTCGAAAGGTAGGGGAGTTTGGTCTATGTTACAGATATTGCCCAATCTGAAACGACCAACCTCCCCTGGGGTATCAGAAGGGGCAGAGGGACTTTCAGGTCGCAATTGTGAGTTCCTCCGATTAAACTTCATCCAGTTAATTAAAGCGTCAATATAATCTATAGGCAGCTGACTGGCCTTATTAGTTATTGCATGGAGGGTAATCTTATGTCAAGATAAGAACCCCCGAAACCATCCGTTCGAGAAGCAAAATTGGCTAACTGTCGTATCTGAATAGGTCTCGGTATACAAACGTTTTGCATTTTGGCGAAACCAACTCCAGCGAACCACCTTTCCTTCTGCTCGCCGTTGGCGAAAGCACTCATACAACCTTCGCTCCATTTCAACCCATTTCCTTCTCCTTCCTCCCCCTTCTAATCTACGAGCACTTGCTGATATTTCTAGGTACCTTCCTGCCTTCTCCTCTCTCTGCCACCTTCCGAGATTCCCAAAGGGAATCTTAAATCGGTCAACAGCCTCCCAGATTGTGGGCTGCCGAAATTTGCTGGGCCCACAGGGAATTGAGGCTGTTTGTAGCCACGAGAGTACTCGCAGCTTATAGTTGATGGTATAGGACTTGCGGCAGTTCTGTACCATCAGTGGGGCTGTTCGAGTTCTTGTGGCTACCGGCTGCCGCTTCGGTCCTCGCTTTTGTTGCTTCTGGGTATAGAACCTACCAGGCGGAAGCTCTGGAAGAACTACTGTAACCTTTGAGCGGGCACTGCTGTTGAAATTCCGTTATATTTCCTATGTGCATTTCATAACACTACCGTGTATTCTTTTACTTAGTTTGTGTTTCGGCTCCACCTGTACACCGCTTACATTACTACAGCTAAGATATATATTATGGT
>Ga0307509_10004003_pt1 | contig 21671 bp, 17 predicted proteins | sample 10_EM_MG_FD_202245 | JGI IMG/M metagenome (GOLD analysis project Ga0307509, IMG submission 202245) | Populus trichocarpa ectomycorrhiza microbial communities from riparian zone in the Pacific Northwest, United States - 10_EM | ecosystem: Host-associated > Plants > Roots > Unclassified | place... | reverse complement strand
TAGTGCGACGGAAGAGTCTCAAGTGTTGTAGTAGTTGCTAGTGAAACAGGTTGCTAGTAGGTAGTGTAGAGTGATGTCGGTTTCCGATGATGGTGAGCAGCACATGAAAACATAGATCTTCAACACTTGCATGAGGCTGCGGCAGCCTTTTCCCCTTCATAAATTCCCTAACGTGCTCCATGGCATCCTGTGTCGAGAAGTCCTTTTACAACGAAAAATTTTCTACCTATTATAACAGCCTTGCCTTTCGCTGATCCCCACCAAACTTCTCGTTCCGCTGAATTTTTCGGTAGGATTCCTAGTATGCTGCATGATGCCGTATTTTGAGCAAGTTGTTAGTATGAGGTAGTAACTAACTTGACCCTAAACCTATCAACTTTTCTAGCAAAAGAGGTAATCTTCCAGAAAATTTAGAGATTTATTGTGAGGAGCTCCTATGGGTACTCGAACTACCAGCGTATTATAGATTAGAGAATGTACCATGCCGCCCAAACGCCTTCGATGTGAGATACGTAGTATTTCATTGCCATCATTAACAGTTGGGCAACACACTCTAATAGGGTCAGGGGTGCACGGAGCGAGTGACAGCCACCAAACCTTTCGTTATCGTCTCAAAAACTTAACTAGTTATAAGAGGATTGCTCCTGTAGTATCACTCGATTTATTGGACTTGGCTTCTGCCCAAAATATACCGTAGCGGTTGCTGCAGGTGCCGGTGACGAATCGGCCTAATGTGTGGTCATTTCCAAATCGTCCGTAGCCTAGTCCGGGAGATACGTCCTAGGAAATTCCCTATGATACATATGGATAACAGTGTGGGAGGGGGGGTTGATAATCACCGCTAGATTTGGCGTATCGTTCCCCGTCTGTCCCTTGTCCTAACCGTTGCGCCCACATTGTCCGCACAGCACTGCACTCGAGGGGGGGATTAGCTGGAAAAAATTATTTCTGTCGATCCCCATACAATGGCCATGCTTTCCGATTGCTAATGGCCCCTCCGAGTACAGCCTCCGATTAAAGATCGGAAAGTGAGATGAAGGGTTTCGGAGTTTTGATTAGAGGGTTTGGTGGCTCGAGCTCATCGATATCCTTTTTCCTGATACCTGACTTTCTTTTTCTTTCTCCCATCTCTTTCAGTAAGCACCACAAGGTCTCGTGAAATCCGTTGTGAAGGTGTCGTTGGGAGTAGACCTGGAGCCTAGGGTAGGTCTAGTTTAGCAAGTTAATAGAATTGTGAATACTAGTTAATGAGATCCAACACGCCCTAAGGGCTGATCTTATGCTCTTAGGAAAATAGGAATCCTTCCCGGGAGCTTCTATCCCTGAATCCAGAGATTACAGGGCTGGCGGGGGATAGTGGATTTCACTAGATTTTACAGTACCGGGGCTGTCGAGGCAATTTCTGGTACGAACACTATCATGGGAGCCGGTGCAGTACTTTGAGACATCGGCAACTAGAAAGGAATGCCGATGGTAGTAGTGCGAGACTGGTGGGATGATGATAACGATGATGAGTAGAGCAGTGGTAGATAAGGAGGATGTCCAGAGGTAAAATTCCCAAGGAAAGGTGGTGGTGGCGGTGTACAGGTAAGTGGTGTAAGAGAAATGTGGGAAAGAAGAGGAAGAGAGAGAGGAAGCTTTGCTAGGGCTGTGGGGTCTTCCCAAACGAGGATTGGCAGGCTCCTCTCGCTCATAGGCTGACCACCGTGGTCGGGATGCCGGTACCGTCAGGTTGCGACAATACTGCTGGAATCATAACTTAGCACAGATGTCAGCTGTCAGGGTCTGGATTTAACGTATGGTTCAGGTGGCTATGCAAATTAAAATGCCAAGACTTGATTCTTGGCATGCGATAGAGAAATATGATTGGCCAATCTAATATGATTAGTCAGATATTGAGGTTAATACCTATTAAAAGACTCCTCCAATATATCAATTTTTGCATTAATAAGCATCTAATGTGTGGCTGCTGTAACACTTTCTCCATCTGCCACAAAAAGGACAACATTTTAAATTCTAAAGCTTTTACCAATATAAGGCTTATTGGCAAAAGAAATTCTGTTTATTATTCTACTTGTCTCCTCTTTTAGAAATAGTTTTTTTTCTTTCATATTTACACTTGTGATGAAAAAGCCTTAAGGATTTGAAAATGATGAAAAAATGTGGTACAGGTTTTGAAGTACTTGAACCATACTTGACGACTGCATACCGAAAAATACGGCACCACGAAAAATTTGGTGAGTGTGAAACCTCTTAGAGGAGCAACTGTGCAGGAAGGTCAAAAAACTTCAACAAGAGGAAACATACGCAACGGAGTGGGTGTAAAATATTGATTCTGATACTTCTCTTGGTAGTAACTGTTTTTAACTGTTTTGATAGTTGGTTCACTTAAACCGTTATTTTTTGCTATCATTTTCTTGTGAAGTTGTGGTGTTGCTCACCAAATTTTTCGTTGTGTAATATATATATTTTTTCTTTCTGTATGCCGTCAGGTACAGTACACACTATAGGCGCCCAGGTGTGCAAGACAATTTTCTGTTCCAGGACAAACTTTTACACCCCGCCTTCTGGTTCACTATGTCTTGTACGCGGACTCAGGAGCAAGGGCGTTTGGGGTCCGGTAACATAAACGCACTGCAGCGTATTGCTGGAGCAAGTGCTGGGCGAGGGCCTATGTTACTGACTGGTCCTTCCTTCTACTCGAGTAATGTAGCTGCCACCAAAACAAGTCAGTACCTATCACCGCTTATCACTCGACTTTCCTAATACAACTTAGTCCTCATCCAAACCACAAACCGCAACGAAGCGACTTTTCTTTTTGTTTTCGCTTCATTCCAAGACATTCACTGAATACGGTATCGTACTCGACTGTTATCATATCCACCCCGGGCGCGGTACCAGGATTGCCTGTCGAGCTCCTCTTACGTACCGTGCGGTTCGACTACGGTAGCATAGCACACCATAACCTGTTTTCCTTTTTCTTTTCTTTTCTTTTCTTCTAAAACTTTCCACTCGGAGGGTTCAGATCCATACTCCCCAATTTTCTTCCACCACAGGTTGCATCCTACCGTACAGTAGCCCTCATCCTCCATCCAAATACTGGAGCAATGCTCTGCAAGCGGACGATTCGGTTAACATTTTAACATTACCGTATTTTAAAAAAGTATTCTAATAACAAAGTAAAAAAAATGAAAATAAAAAAAGAGACAGGAGATGGGGAAGCGAAGTGAATAAGGATAAATATCAGAAACGATACAGTATACTCACCTTGCCAGAATTAGTCATTGGTCACGTGAACTGTGAAGAAGTATCAGTACATCACCTTGAGGATGAGAACGGGTCCTTGAGGTTGGGAATCGCAGCTCCTCTTACTGAAATTGGAGTATCCATTGTGAAAATGAACAACAGATCTGAAGCACTTGAAATTGGGGTTCTTGGATGCAACTCCGATGCTGATGATACTTGTAGTTGCATCGCACTGAGCTTCATGTTTAGTGACTTCACTACAGTTCACGTGACCAATGACTAATTCCGGCGAGGTGAGTACCGTAGTGTAGCGTGGGCCATGGTTCCTACCATCCCGCCCAGACGTTTTCGCGATATTTTGTGCAACTGCCGAATCATCTCAGTTACGGTAGACTAGCGTACGGTACTCGTACGAGTACAGCCTTGGGTTGGAAACCATTCCGCTCACGCTTGTCTACTTTGGGACGTGGAGGCGGAAGCAGCCTTGTGATTGTGGTGTCGATCACCGTTTATTACTGGCTGACAATTTGCTCTTCACTGTACTCACGCGGCCGGATTGAAATCAGAAGGGCCTATTTTGGACTAGTGGATATCAACTGAGAACTAACTGCATGTGGGTGTAAACTCCCTAAACTTGTTCGAAATCCCACAACACTTGCGCTACCTCATGCATATCAATCTTGGCTACATGGCCATTTTGGAAAGTTTCTACCATATGTAGTTAGTTTTCACTTGAAATCCACTAGTCCAGAATAGGGCCTTCTGATATCAATTCGGCCGCGTGAGTAGTATCGCGGCACCCTCAGATTTGTTTCCTGCTCAAATTCGGTTTCTGGGCTATGCAGGGCATGTAATTTACGAGTATCAACCAGCACCCATGCAACATGTGATTATCTGCATATCTGAATGGCGCGTTTTTAGTCAGATTCTTACTGGTACAGCTACTACAAACCTGCGTAGCCCAGAAATCGGATTAGAGGAGAAAACGAATTTGGGGGTGCCGCGATACTAATGTTCGGGCTGCCAGGTTTGTCGGGGCAAGCGGGGGGGATTTTGATCATAGATATATATTTAAGGATGTTTTTTCATTCTGCCCCTTCCTTCCTTCCTCTTCTCCGTCCTCTCCTTTCCCTTCCTTCCCTCATAAGCCCCAAACATCCGAAATCACTCAATCCCACAACCTTTCAACGGTGCTTGAGCACAGTACACAACATCAGGTTCCAAGCTTTCCCTCCATCCATTCATCCAAGATCCTCCATTCCTTCCGGTTATATATCTAATATCTAACTTGCCTTCTTAGTACAACCACTATCCCCAGCTGCTCTCATGTCTCTAAGTTTTTTTGACTTCAAATGCAATGCCGTCAACTTCTTCTGCTGCATTTGGCAGATCACTCGTACCTCGGAGCGCAATGGGGTCCACCATCGAGAAGCCCCAATTACTACACAACCAACGCCGCAGGAGCCTATGAATGCAAATCCTAGAGGTGGTCCTCTCCGTTAAGCTTACTCTCAATTCTTAAGCAGTCCTATTAACCTATATTTAGATTAAGTTTGTTTGCTTAGCACTAAGGGGGATTTTGGGAAGGAGCCTTTCGTTCTACACTACGGTGTTTTTTCTGTTCATCTTCGGGGGGCGAAGAAAGGGCGAAGTTTGGGGATTGGACAAAGTCTCTCTATTGACCAAATATATCTAAGATGTCAAGCTCTGTGGCCCGTGATGAACACGAGAAATCCCGCCGCCAAGAATTCCATAATGTATCGGACTGGGAAGATTATCAGGCGGGGAAGTGGGTCAGTAAAAATGCACCAAAAAAATCGAAGTATGGAAATCACAATTCACGCACAGCCCTGAAAAGATGAGATTCAGAAGGGTAGGTGATATCTCTGATGGTACACAATTTTAGATTTGCTTGTTATTGAGCTACATTCGGAGGATTTATTTTTTCGAACTTCCCTTAGTGAGGATATGTGCAAAACCCACATACAGACCGATTCACTTCTGAGTCTGATCCACTTCCCCTGTCCAGTACGTTGGTTCTTTTTTTTTTGTATATTATACTATTGGTTGGAATTGAGGCGCATGCCCGCTGGTTGTTTTCGGGTCGCTGTTTTGCTGAGAGGTGATTTTGCGTTTTCATGCCTGGACAGACGATGAACAGGGATCAGCAATAAGCAACCCTCAACTAGCCTTGCCCACGCCCTCTGCTTCGAAATACCCATGTTCGTCGAGCTCCCACAGTGGGGACGGTGGTCTATGATACCGGCACAACTTCACAAAAGACTGCCCCAACACGGAGTCCTGATAAGGAAAGAGCAGTAAAGGTCCCATATGCCCTCCATTTTGATCATAATCCCCACAAATACCACTCGACCCTCAGATGCCTCATTGATGTATTATGTAAGTTTTCTTAGTAATAAACATTAATTATTTTTTTATTACACAAATGAATTACATACAATTGAGAAAAAGAGGATTGTATTAGAGTATTAGAGTACAGGACACAATTCTATTAAGGCTGTCAAGTTAACGAGCCATAAATCAGGTATTGATAGTCAGCTATCATATGGTTAATAAATAAAGGAGATATGTCAACTGTTATTATGGTTGAGCAATTTGGTTATTAGCAGACAGGATCGTGTGGACTAGCATGCTTCTTGGTCTTTCCTCTTTTTTTCCTTGCCACGTATGATACGTTTTAGACTAGTTAAGTATCATTATAATCTTTGCTCGTAAATGCCATCGTCGCTAGGAGAGGCAGCCGCCACTTCCTAGCACTTTTTTCTTCTATCATACTATCATATGATACCGGCAAAGAGCATGATAGGACAATGTAGCCGACAGGATAATTTCGCATCTCTAAGGGTATTAGGAACTAAGCAGGATTTACTCCCCCCGTTCGTTGTTGCAACCAGATCTGCCATGTGCCACATTACCTTGCCGGCGACCTTGCTTTATCATGCTCTTGCCATATTTGAGCTCTATATGCTGGAGTAGTAGAAGGCCCGGGAACTGTATGGGGCTTCAAATACTGTACTGAATGGGATAGCTATTCTGGTACGGGTTTGGTTTGCCGGGGGTGACCCCTGGGCTCGGCGGTTCTCTCAAGGGATCTTTCGGGCGGCTTTAAAGGGTACTATGTCATGCAGTATAGACGAATTACGGTAAAATTTGGTTAAACCCACCATCTCTATCTCCCGAGGATTCCAGAGACAAAACGCTCCCAGAAGAAATTTTGTTTTCCAGACACCATACATAATAGCCAATATGATGTTGCTGGACCTCATTCACTAGTACTCATTATTCGGCTGCCCTACTTTGCTGGGCCTCTCGTAGCCTGGTATGGCGGGTTGGGCTTGTAAGTGATAGGGTATTTAATGAATTTCTACTCGATATCTGGGCCTGTATTTAGGTTATAGAGCACGGAGGGCGGCGTTAGCTAATAAACGTGGATCGGCCACGATAGCGACAACGAAATAAAGCGAGTGACGAGCGGTGAAACGAGACGAAAGCGCAAAGCAACTCACAACGAAAATGATCGCACACCCAGGTGCTGGGAAAAACTTTTCCTTCAGTAACCATAGTCTCTCGCTCAACGATGGCTACTCTCAACCAACTAACTAAGCGGCGAAGACAGGAGTATATATCAACAATAACACCTTGTCCCCCATGAGCCAGCAGCCACGCCCATGCTACTCCATGAGTTTCCTATCATGACTCCCGGGCTAACAAAAGGAGGACAAACACCACTGTTCGCAAAATCCGCACATGTTCCATTCGGGTGTAAAACCGTTTTATATCCTTTACGGCTTGCCTTATAGCATTTCCGCTTCCCTTCCGAGGCCTGAATTCCTGCGCAGGAAATGCTTTCCCGAATGTCTAAACACACGTCCGAAGCAGAAGCCGTATGCCCGAATCCTCAGCGCATTTCCGAACCGCAAACAAGTATGTCGCCGGAAGCTATCCGAACAACAAAGGAGGTATCATGAGAGTATGGCGAGCACCATCATTTCCAACATTAGCTAGGTGGCTCCCAACAAGGATGCAAGAGGAGAAATGATCGTTCTCGACCTTTATTACTAGCCGAGCACGAAGTCTAAATCCACCATAATCAGCTAGGATGAATTTAATACTAGAGAGATTCTTCACCAATTCCGGTCGGTGGCTCGTAAGTTTTATACCCCCCAAGCCCCGTCCAACAACACCACTGGAGCAAACATCGGAGTTGAATTGGTTAAATACGGTATTCTGAGACGATATGAGAGGAGGTGTGACGTAGATCCTAAAGGAGCACCGAATACAGGTACAGTACAATACTTGAGGGATAATTCATGGAGGAAGAAGAGTCCGAACAGACACAATTTCCAAGCACTGCCATGTTTGTGCGTGAATCCGCAGCAAACAGCCGTGCTATTCCGACTTCATTCCTCTACCTATCTGGTACGTGCAAAGGAGAGCTGTCAAAAAGCGATCTAGTAGTGAGTCACCTGCCACATGGTTATGGCTTTGGGTCATTCTCCGGGGGGGGGGGACGCCACACACGCGGCAACCTAACACCAATTATGATGATACCAGTATCACACCTTAGGTCGTGGAAGATATAAGCCTTGCAGCCGGGTCTCCTGTTTTTGGGCTGGGTTCGAGTGGGTCGGAGAACACCGAGTCGAGGTGGTTTGTGCAAGGCCACAACTTGACCAAGGCAACCCGGAGAGCTTAATAACATGGGTGTCGATGGTTTAGATGGCAGAGAGGGGTTTTTCCAAACAAACCCGTCGCTTGAAATATAAGGTATACTCTATGTGTATGGGTGTAGCAGCCAGAGTACGGTACAGTACATTATTTTGGGTAACTCGGCTTGACCTGAAGATTATTGGAAATCGTGATCATAGCGGGAAGAAGGCACTCTCATTCACTCACCCTTTCCACCAGCGCTCAAAAAGCTTTAGTTCACGCTGGACCAAGCACAAGACGATATCAACGAATTGAGCCCGCGCCCACCAAGTTAGTACCAGCTTAGAATACTCGGGTGCCCGCATCTCTATCGAGAAATTTCATGCCACAAAGGCGCCACACCTTGTGTTGTCATCTGGCAAAGGTTCTAATCACAGCAATGAAAGTAACGAGTGAGGATCGCACAATGTTAATTTCGCTCCTACTGAGATTCAGTGTGGGGAGTGAGGATGGCACCTCCCTCTAGATCAATTCCGTCGGTTATTACTCTTGTGGATTCCCCGGATAAGGTTTCGTTCGGGCTCAGGTACACTACAGTACTTGAGTAGGTAGATCGCTCTGGGGTCAGGCTAGCTTCGGCCCACTTAGGTAGGACGGTGTTCAACATTTTAAATCGGGCTAAATGCTAACAACTGAGGAGATAAATTCTTGAGAGAGACCAAACTACGGTAGTCTTCATGTAGACAATCTCGGTATTCGAGTACTTGTACTGGTATGCAACTCGGGAAGTCGCCCCCGCCTCCCTTTGGGTTTTGGCGATTCCCCTGGCGCGGCTGTCCCTTGCCCTTCACCAACAACGAACCAAATGTCCGGCGAATTCTCAAGCCCACCTCTACCATTGCTTGTGCTTGTGGTTGGTGGATTGTTCACAGGATAGACAAGTGTGCAGTACTTGTATGGGGCTGCGGCAGCTTTTTCCCCTTCATAAATCCCCTAACGTGCTCTATAGCATTCTGTGTTGAGAAGTCCTTTCACAACGAAAATTTTGCTACCTATTCTAACAGGCTTTACCAACCTTTCGCTGATCCCCACCAAACTTCTTATTCCGCCGAATTTTTCGGTAGGCCTAGTATGCTGCATGGTGCCGTATTTTGAGCAAGTGGTTAGTATGAGGTAGTAACTAACTTAACCTTAGACCTATCAACTTTTCAAGCAAAAGAGGCAATCTTCCAGAAAGTTTAGAGATTTATTGTGAAGAGCTCCTATGGTAAATTTACTCGAACTGCCAGCGTATTATAGCTTAGAGAATGTATCATGCGGCCCAAACGCCCTCGATGTGAGATACGTAGTATTTCATTGTTATCATTAACAGTAACACACTCTAATAGGGTCAGGGGTGCATGGAGCGAGTGACAGCCACCAAACCTTTCGCTTCGTCTCAAAAACTTAACTAGTTATGATATAAGAGAATTGCTCCTGTAGTATCACTCGATTTATTAGACTTGGCTTCTGCCCAAAATATACCATAGCGGTTGTTGTAGGTGCCGGTGGCGAGTCGACCGAATGTGCGGTCCTTTCCAAATCTTCCATAGCCAAGTCCGGGAGGGACACTTCCCAGGAAATTCCCTATGATACCTAGGGATAACAGCACGGGAGGAGGGTTGATAATCGCCGCTAGATTTGGCGTATCGTTCCCCGTCTGTCCGTTGTCCTAACCGTTGCGTCCACATTGCCCGCACAGCACTGCACTCGTGGGGGGGATTAGCTGAAAAGGACTATTTCTGTCGATCCCCATACAATGGCCGCGCTTTCCGATTGCTAACGACCCCCCGACTACAGCTTCCGGTTAAAGATCCGAAAGTGAGACGAAGGATTTCGGAGTTTTGATTGGAGGGTTTGGTGACTCGAGCTCATCGATATCCTTTTTCCTGACACCTGACTTACTTTTTTTCTCTCCCATCTCTTTCCGCGAGCACCGCAAGGTCTCGTGGAATCCGTTATGAAGGTATCGTTGGAAGTGGACCTGTGAGCCTAGGGTAGGTCTAGTTTAGCAAGTTAATAGAATTGCGAATACTAGTTAATGAAATCCAACACGCCCTCAGGGCTGATTTTAAGTTCTTAGGAAAATACTAATCCTTCCTAGGAACTTCTATCCTTAAATCCAGAGATTACAGGGCTGACGGGGGATAGTGAATTTCACTAGATTTTACGGTACCGGGGCTGTCGAGGCAATTTCTGGTATGAACACTATCATAAGAGCCGGTCCAGTACTTTGTGACATCGGCAGCTAGAAAAGAATGCCGATGGTAGTAGTGCGAGACTAATGGGATGATGATAGTTATTATGATAACGATGATGGGTAGAGAAGTAGTAGTAGATGATATGTCCAGAGGTAAAATTCCCAAGGAAAGGTGGTGGTGGCGGTGTACAGGTAAGTGGTGTAAGAGAAATGTGGGAAAGAAGAGGAAGAGAGAGAGGAAGCTTTGCTAGGGCTGTGGGGTCTTCCCAAACGAGGATTGGCGGGCTCCTCTCGCTCATAGGCTGACCACCGTGGTCGGGATGCCGGTACCGTCAGGTTGTAACAATACTACTATTGGGATCATAACTTAACACAGATGCCAGATGTTGGGGTCAGGATTTAACTACATAGTATGGGCGCCCGGGTGCGCGGGACAAATTCTGTCCCAGGACAAACTTTTACACCCCGCCTTCTGGTTCACTCGTTGTAATTAGTTTGTGCTACGAGCCGAGAGAGGACATGGTGAGCGGGTTGGCGACCGTTTCGAACTGGCGTTGGGGTCCGGTAACACAAATGCACTCCAGCGTACGGTACTCGAGTACCGTATTGCTGGAGCAAGTGCTGGGCGAGGGTCTGTGTTACTGGTTCTTCCTTCCCTCGAATACTCACGCGGCAAGATTGATATCAGAAGGGGTACCCCAAGTGCAGTGGGATTTCCCGCAGCGCCACCGAGGCCAGTCAGCACTTGTCACCACTTATCACTCGAATTTCCTAATGCGGCTTAGTCTATATCCAAGTGTCGCACACCGCAACGGAGCGAGACTTTCGCTTCATTCCAGTAAGTAGGTTCGGCTGATACCGTACAATACCATGCTCGAGTTGCACGTTGCAACGAATTCCTAAAGGGAATTTGACATTTTACGTGCTGCGTACTGTAAACTGCTGTCCATAAAGTTCTCATACCCCAGCGCGTATTTGTGGCAGTGCCATGGCTGGTGAGAATGTACCATCACAACTGAAGATCGGTGGAGAAGGTACATTCACACCAGCCACAACACTGCCACAAATACACAATGGGGTATGAGAACTTTATGGACAGCAGTTTACTCGACTACGTGTACACCACAGTTATCGTATCCACCCCAGAGCGCGGTACCAGGATTACCGGTCGAGCTCCTCATACCGTGCGGTTGGGTGGTCATGACTAACAGAGCACACCATGATTTTTTTACTTTTTCTCAAACTCACATAATAGAGACTTTGCGAAAAGACTCTGGATGTGAGGCAAATCCGGGTACGGACCAACCAAACTGCTATTATTTGACTCTGGATACGAAATCGCAAAGTCTCTAATACCTCGAAAAAGCGTCTGGGGAAGAGGGTAGGAATCTTATGGTTAGTACTACACTATATCGTTTCTGATGTTTATCCCTATTCACTTCGCTTCCTTATTTCCTGTCTCTTTTTTTATTTTCATTTTTTTATTTTGTTAGAATACGCTTTTTAAATACGGTAATGTTAAAATGTTAACCGAATCGTCTGTTTGCGGAGCATTGCTCCAGTATTTGGATGAAGGATGCAACCTGCGGTGGAAGAAAATTGGGGAGTATGGATGGATCTGAACTCCTCCGGTGAAAAGTTTTAATTACATGAAAAGAAAAGAAGAAAAAGTTTGGTCTTGGCTGCAAATAAACTGCCGGGTCTCAGTTAAACTGCCGCACAGCCTTTCTTCACATTGAGATCCCTTCGCGCTTGTCTACTTTGGGACGTGGTGGCGGCTGAAGCCTAGTGAACCAGTATTGTGTGGGATCACTTCATCAAACCGTCCCCTACCCTACTGGCTGACTATTGCGCTCCAGTATAATACTCAAGCTGGCAAAATTATCAGGGCAAGCGGATAGGATTTTGATCATAGATATATATTTAAGGGTATTTTTTCATCCTGCCCCTTCCTTCCTTCCTCCTCTCCGCCTTCTCCTTCCTTTTCTTCCTTCCCTCATAAGCCCCAAACACCCGATATCACTCAATCCCACAAACTTTCAACGGTGCTCGAGTACAGTACACAACATCAGGTTCTAAGCTTTCCCTTCATCCATCTATCCAAGATCTTCCATTCCTTTTAGTTATATATCTAATATCTAATTTGGCTTCTTAGTAAAACCACTATCCGCAGCTGCTCCCATGTCTCTTCTAAGTTTCTTTGATTTCAAATGCAATGCCGTCAACTTCTTCTGCTGCACATGGCACATCACTCGTACCTCGGGGCGCAATGAGGTTCAACTTGGAGAGGCCCCAATTACTACACAACCAATGCCGCAGGAGCCTATGAACGCAAATCCTAAAGGTCTACCTCTTTGTTAAGCTTACTCTCAATTCTTAAGCGTCCTACTAACCTATGTTTAGATTAAGTTTGTTTGCTTAGCGCTAAGGGGGGTCTTGGAAAAGATCATTTCATTCTACACTACGGTGGTTTTTCTGTTCATCTTCGGGGGGCCAAGAGGGGGCGAAGGTTGGGGATTGGACAAAGTCTCTCTGTTGACCAAATATATCTAAGATTATGTCAAACTCTGTGACCCGCGATGAACTATGGAAACCTTGGCGGCGGGATTTCTCGTGTTCTTTTTTCTTTGTGCATCCTACGATTGATTGGAATTGAGATGCATGCCCGCTGGTTGTCGTCGGGCGTTGTTGTGGTGAAAGGTGGTTATGCGTTTAATACCTGGAAAGATGACGAACAGGGATCAGCAACAAGCAACCCTCAACTCACCTCGCCCACGTCCTCGGCTTCGAAATACCCATGTTCGTCGAGCTGCCACAGTGGGGACCGTAGTGTATGGTACCGGCACAACTTCACAAAAGACTGCCCCAACACGGAGCCATCAGCAGTAAAGGTCCCATATGCCCCCCGTTTTGATCATAATCCCTACAAATGCCACTCGACCCTCAGGTGCCTCTTTAAATATATTATCCAAGTTTTCTTAGTAATCAACATTAAAATTTCTTTTATTGCACAGATGAATTACAATTGAGAGAAAGCAGAGGATTGTATTAGAGTAAGTACTAGAGCACAGGATACAATTCTATTAAGGCTGTCAAGTTAACGAGCTATAAATCAGGTATTGATAGCAAGTTATTATAAGGTTAATAAAGAAAGAGGGTATGTTAACTGTTATTAAGGTCGAGCATTTTTGTTATAAGTAGACTAGACGGGATCTAAGAGCCTAACATGCTTCTTGGTCTTTCATGTTTCTCTTAGTCATAAGGGGTTTAGACTAGTTGGGTACGTGCGGGTATCATATCATGATAATCTTTGCTTGTAAATATTATCATTCCCCAACGCGAGCGGGGGGGTCTCTCTTGCAAAAAAAAGTCAATCCTCGCGAACAGTGCATGCAGCCCATCGACGAAGCCGCAGCACGCCCCGAGATTTTGCGAATGAACCACCGCAAGTACCGATACTCGAATAGAAGCTACCATAGGACGTTGGAATTTCCCTTCTCAGCAACGCGAGTAGAAGACGCCCCAAACTCAGCCTTCAGTTAAAACAAAAACAAAAAGAATATGCCACCTCACCTTATGTATAGGCTTAAAATACTGTACTGAATGAGATAGCTATTCCAAGACAGTTCTGGTTGGCTGGGGGTGACTCTGGGACTCGGTGATTCTCTCAAGGGACCTTTCCAGCGCCTTTAGCAGGTGCCGTGCCATGCGGTATAGACGAATTACGGTAAAAGTTCGCTGAACCCACCATCTCTATCTCCCAAGGACCCCAGAGACGAAACGCTCCCAGAAGGAATTGTGTTTTCGAGACACGATACATAATAGCCAATATGATGTTGTTGGACCTCATTCACTAGCACTCACTATTCTGTTGCCCGACTTTGCTGAGTTTCTTGTAGCCTGGTATGGAGGGTTAGACTGCGTAAGTGATAGGGTATTTAATGAATTTCTACTCGATATCTGGGCCTGTATTTAGGTTATAGAGCACGGAGGGCGGCGTTAGCTAATAAATGTGGATCGACTACGAGAGCGACAACGAAACAAGGCGAGTGACGAGCGGTGAAACGAGACGAAAACGCAAAGCAACTCACAACGAAAATGATCGCACACCCAGGTGCTGGGAAAAACTTTTCATTCAGTAACCATAGCCTCTCGCTCAACGATGGCTACTCTCAACTAACTAACTAAGCGGCGAAGACAGGAGTATATATCAACAATAACATCCTATCCCCCCATGAGCCAGCAGGCACCCCCATGCTACTCCATGAGTTTCCTATCATGACTCCCGGGCTAACAAAAGGAGGACAAACACCACTGCTCACAACATCCGCACATGTTCCATTCGGGTGTAAAACCGTTTTATATCCTTTACGGCTTGCCTTACAGCATTTCCGCTTCCCTTCCGACGTCTGCATTCCTGTACAGGAAATGCTTTCCCGAATGCCCAAACACAGGCCCGAAGCCGAAGCCATATGCCTGAATCCTCGGCGCATTTCTGAACCACAAACAAGCACGTCGCCGGAAGCTATCTGAACAACAAATGAAGTATCATGAGAGTATGGCGAGCACCATCATTTCCAAACTTTAGCTAGGTGGCTCCCAACAAGGATGCAAGAGGAGAAATGATCCTTCTTTGCCTTTCTGACTAGCCGAGAACCAATTTTGAATCACCATAATCAGCTTAGATGAACTTAATACCACGGAAACTCTTCGCCAATTTCGGCCGGTGGTTTGAAAGTTTTCCAAATCCCCAGCCCAGGTTGACACCACTAAAACAAGCATCGGAGTTGAATTAGCTAAATGTTTTGAGATGAGAGGGAAGTGGGATGGCATCATAGATTCTAAAAGATCACCGAATACATGAGGTATTATATGATTCATGGGGGAAGAGGAGTCCGAACAAACACCATTTCCGAGCACCGCCATGTTTGTGCGTGAATCCACAGAAAGTGGCCGTGCCATAGTCCAGCTTTATTACTATCCAGCACGTGAGAAGGAGAGCTGTCAAAAAGCGGACTTTAGTAATGAGTCACCTGCTACATGGTTGTGGCTCCGGTGCCATTACCCGGGGGGGAGCCACACACATCGCAACCTAACACCAATTATGATAATTAGACCTTATTCCGTGAAGGATAAGCCTTGCAGCCGGGTGGCCTGTTTTTGGGTCCGGTTAGGTTTGGGCTGGGTTCGACTGAGTCGGGGAACATCGGGTCTAGGTGGTTCGTGCAATACCACAAATTTGCAAAGGCAACCAAGAGGGCTTAATAAGGTGGGTGTCGATGATTTAGATGGTAGAGATGGGTTTCCCTGAACCACCCCGTAGCTTGAAATATGAGGGGTGCTCTGTGTTAACTTAGTGGCCTGAACTGGGTGTGCTGTACAGTGCTTTATTTTTAGGCAACTTGGTTTAACCTAAGAATTACTAGAAATCGTGATAATAGCGAGAAGAAGGATAAGTATTCCACTCTCTATCACTCATCCTTTCCACTAGAGCTCAAAGATTTAGTTCACTCGTTGACCAAGACGATATCAACGAATTTAACCACCCACTAAGTTAATACCCACTTACTGTACTCGAGTACACACATCTCTATCAAGAAATTTCATGCCACAAAGGCGCCACACCTTGTGGTATCATCTGGCAAAGGTTCTAATCACAGCAATAAAAGTAACAAGTGAAGACCTCAAATATTAATTTCGCTCCTACTGAGATTCGGTGTGGGGAGTGAGGATAGATGGCATCTCCCTCATGAGCATTGGGGAGGACGGAGAAGCCCCTTGGCTTGTTAGTAGAAACCATGTATAGAAGCCCAAATCCCCGTAGATCAATTCCGTCGGTTATTACTCTTATGGATTGTCCGGATAAGGTTTCGTTCGAGCTCAGGTACACTACGGTACTTGAGTAGGTACTGTAGATCACTCTGGGGTCGGGTTAGCCTCGGGCTATCTTCGGCCCACTCAAGGAGGCTGGTGTTTAACCCTTCAAATCGGGCTGAATATTAGCAGCTGAGAAGATAAACTCTTAAGAGAAACCAAACTACGGTAGTCGTCTTGGTGAAAATAATCCCGGCGCTTGAGCTAGTATGTAACTCAAGAGGTCGCTTCTATCTCTCTTTTGCTTTTAGTGATTCTCCTGGCCGGCTGCCTCTTGCCTCTCACTAACAGCGAGCTAATATCCCGCGATATCTCATGCCAACCACTACCTTTGTTTTGGTTGGTGGGTTGTTCATAGGGTAAACAAGTGTATAAGGCTGCGGTGGCCCTTTCCCCTTCATAAATTCCCTAACGTGCCTCATGGCATCCTGTACCGAGAAGTCCTTTTATAACGAAACATTTGGTATCTATTATAACAGGCTTTACGAACCTTTCCCCTGATCCCCACCAAACTTCTCGTTCCCCGTGATAGCTGGAATCCCATAGTTGTTAGGGTATGATAGTTAGTTTGGGGTACGACCGGTTTAGGGTCGTGACTGCCACTTGGGGTTTTTCCCGTTGTGTGGGTTTTTCGTGTTTTGTGTATTTGTGCGCTCTCTTCTGTATTTAGTCTGAGCTACCAGTCGAGAGCTTCCTGTATCGTACATCGAACATCCACATCGTTATCATCACATACCGGAACCACCCCCTACGTGCTTTTCTCTGTGCTTCGCGCCATTACCTACGCTACCCCAGTTATCATTGGGTTGTGAGCGAGCTGCCATCAGAGTGTGGCTATCAGGTTATGAGCCTGGCCTAACAAGTCCGAAAAAAGATAGGAAAATCTTTTCTTGCCTGTTGAGGAGAAAGGTTTTCATGGAAGATGATCAAACAAATCCATCCATCCATCCATCCATGGATCCATCTACCCAAGGAAGCGGTGTATTGCCGGCGAGTCTATCACACGTACCTAGTCAATGGACGCTGTTTTTCACGGAATACAAGCTGACCGAACAAGAAGGTTCAGTATCTCTGATAGGATCAGGGTTTCCGAAGCTTGATGGAACAAATTATCGTATGTGGTTCATGCGAATGACTGATGTCCTGCATCAAGAGGGACTGTGGGATTTGACAATCGGTGATGAAGAGATTGTGAAGCGGCCTGACTCCACCATTCTCGTTCTGCCTAGAGAGTACCAGACTGCCTTGGACCGATACCAAGCGCGGAGGAGGAGGATTCAGAAGGCTGTTGGAACTCTTCGCCTGGGTATGACAGAGGCCATCGCTGTTTCCTTCTACAACGAAGTATGGATAACACCAGGGAAGATTTGGAAAGATGTCCAGAGCAACTACAAGACTGTAGTTGGCTATGATGCAAATCACTTACAGAAAGAGCTGTATGAATATAACATCGAGGAGTGCGGTACTGTACTCAAGTATATTAATAAGATCCGCGAGCTACGGGATAAGCTTGTTATTAGTGGAAATACACCTACATATGCGCAGATGATTTTCCATCTATTCGAGGGCCTTCCCAAGACGCCTGAATGGAAGACATAAATCATGGTCACCAAGAGTGTTCTGTCTTCACAAACGACAATCATATGCTACACAGAACTCAAGGCAAAGCTTACTGCCTACAAAGTTGAACTACGATGCGAGCGCGATATCGAGCCTGGCCAAGCACTCTATTCAAAGTCTACGAAGACTGGTCGATTCCAGAAGCCGTCCAACTATTCGAGAAAAGGTGTCGCCCCCGGTGCTAGAAGCAAACCTATAAAAGGAAAGTTTACCGGGTCTTGCCACCACTGCAGAAAACCTAGTCATAAGATTCGCGAGTGTCGAGTGAAGGCAAACGAAGACACAGGGTTGGGAATCTCCGTCAAACGCAGCATGAACCAGACTGGAAGAGCTGGTGTCATGGAGGAGCAGCTCTGGCTGGTGACCGACGCCAATGCAGAGAGCGTGCATGAGGAGAAGCCAGTGGAAAAGGCAATAATGGGGAAGCCTGTCGTTCCAGATATGGATTAGGTGATAGACTCTGGTTGCACCAATCATATGACGAAGTATGCTGGTGTATTCCTGGAGGGAACTTACAAGCACCTGACGTCTGATGAACGACAAATGCGTACCGCTAAAGGGGAGTTGGTCTCTACCGCTGGAATCGGTACAGTTCGCATTAGGATATGGTCACCTAGCCAGGGATCGCAGACCATACTCCTTCAAGAAGTCTTACATATTCCTAGCGCCGGTTTGACAAATTTAATCTCCGTCAGCCAGCTTACAGTGAAGGGGATCAATATATCGTTTAAGAGGGACATTGCAGAGGTCTTCCGTGATGGTATTCTAATGGCCATTGCAAAAAAGGTCGAACGACTCTATACGATTCTCACAGATGTGAGCGTCACGGATGAAGGGTTTCTTATTTCATTGAAGGATCCAACATTGACGACGTTATGGCACTATGGTTTAGGCCACCTCCACCATCAAGCTCTACTCAAGATGAGCAGGAACGAACTTGTCTCTGTGTTGCCCACTCTACAAGCAAACTCAATAACCGGTGGATGCGATGCTAGTTTAAAAGGAAAGATGATCTGAACGCCGTTCAAGCCAGCAGCACAGTGTATGTCCGCTCTACTTGAGCTGATCCACTTGGACCTGTGTGGTCCGATGCAACAGAAGTCATTCGGAGGTTGTCGGTACCTCATGTTACTTATAGACGATTTTACGAAGTTTACCGCTGTCTATTTTCTCAAGAAGAAGAGTGATGCAGCTGAGTCTTTCAAGGCATACAGGACTCATGTGGAATGGCAACATCAGGGGAGTGGGAAGGAGTACGTCATCAAGGCTGTGCGTATAGACACTGGAGGAGAGTATACAGGCGAGGCATTTCAGAGAGAGCTGAGGAGATGCGGAATCAAATTTTAGTCCATGGTTCCCAATACACCACAGGAGGATGGCGTCTCAGAAAGCAGCAATCGAGTCCTTGTCAGTAGAGCGAATGCACTTCTACAACAAGCTAGTGCTCCGAAGATCTATTGGGCTGAAGCAGGGCAGACAGCGGTTTACTTGAAGAACCTGTCTATTACGAAAGGGACGTATGGAATAGATGCGATGTTCTATGAATTATGGTTTGGCAAGAAACCCAACATTCAACATTTACAAGTCTGGGGATGTACAGCGTACACCCACATCCACCCAGCAAAATGAGCAGACAAGAAATGGAGACCTCGTACAGAGAGTTCGATCTTTATTGAATATACGATATCAAATAAGCAATACCGCCTCTACGATCCGAAGCTGAAGAAAGTGATTATGGCATGCGACATTGTCTTCCATGAAGACTCTCCGTTCTACAAACCCCTCGAGCAACAGATCTTTTGCCCTGCTTCGACTAATGATTCTATCCTCAGCGTTTCTCAGAGTACTCGAGAAGACAGAGACTTCGATCCAGGTGTGGATGATGTTGAGAATCTCAGTAGTGATGATTTTGATCATGCTACTGACGAGGAGGAGGAAGGAGAACCCAAGCATAGTGGAGAGAGCCACATCAGTAAAAAAAACACCCTAAGCCCTGGTAAGTCCTGTACGCCCAGTCCGCCGGAAGGTCCAGGCGCTTATAACCTAAACTCCAGTTCTGGGTGCATCTGCCCGGGGACATGTCTACAGGGCGCAACCATGTTACACCGGGCGGCAACAGCGAACACCCAGAGAAATACTCTTCCTCCTGACCGCGCCCAATGGCCCTGATAGAACAACTACCTCCCTCCAGTGCCGTTAAACAATGAATCCTCTCCTTCCAGTGACACCCGGTTCCTTCCCATGACATCCAATAGTGTCTGAAACCAATACTGAACCCTCCCGTAGCCTTCCCAGTTCTCCCTAGTTCGCGTACTCCGGCTGTTTTCACCCAGGATGAAATTTTTACTGAAGCCTATATACTAAGAGAGCTATATTGGCTATTCTAGTGTTTTACCAAGAGAAGAGTAGTCAGATCAATGAGTATGGTTTATTTATTAAAGCTATAAAAATGTATGGATCACTACTAGTATATGGCACAGAGCGGGAGTATGCTTGTAGCCTATAGCAGAAAAGACTCTGGAGGTATATGCCGGGGAAACAGGAATACAAAGTAGAAGATAGCTCCTCAGCCAGGTGCGGGATCGAGTCAGCAAGCGGACCATTTGAATCCGCCGGACGAGATGAATCGAATAGTATAAGGCTCGAACCGGTGGCATGCCTGTAGCTGTCAGCAGGTTCAAAAAGGTGATAGCTTGCCAGCGAGAGGTCTGCCAGGGTCGGGAGATAGCCCATGTGATTCGGCTCGACGAGAGGAATTCAATGGTATAAGGCTCGAAGCTGTGGCATGTTTGTAGCACTCTTCATCAAACAATCTGTAGGTAACTGCCCGGTGAACAAAAGTACAAACTCGATGATAGCTCCACGGCCAGCGGTTGGATCTGGTCGGGAGGCGGACCATTTGAATCCGCCGGCCGAGACGAATCGAATGGTATAAGGCTCGAAGCGGTGGCATATCTATAGCAGTCAGTAGGTTCAAAAAGGTGATAGCTCCTCAGCCAGTGGTCCGCCAGGGTCGGGAGATAGCTCATTAGATTCAGCTCAACGAGAAGGATTCAATGGTATAAGGCTCGAAGCTGTGGCATGCTTGTAGTACTCTGCATCAAACAATCTGTAGGTAACTGCCCGGTGAACAAAAGTACAAACTAGATGATAGCTCCAGAGCCAGCGGTCGGATCGGGTCGGGAGGTGGACCATCTGAACCCGCCGGACGAGACGAATCGAATGGTATAAGCCCCGAAGCGGTGGCATATCTATAGCAGTCAGCAGGTTCAAAAAGGTGATAGCTCCCCAGCCAGAGGTCCGCCAGGGTCGGGAGATAGCTCATCTGATTCAGCTCGACGAGAGTGACCCAATGGTATAAAGCTCGAAGCTGTGGCATGCTTGTAGCACTCTGCATCAAACAATCTGTAGGTACCTGCCCGGTGAACAAAAGTACAAACTAGATGACAGCTCCACAGCCAGTGGTTGGATCGAGTTGGGAAGCAGACCATTTGAATCCGCCAGACAAGACAAATCGAATGGAATAAGGCTCGAAGCGGTGGCATGTGTGTAGCTCACGGTAGGTGATAATAAGTTCCCGCTGGATAACCAGGCAACAACACATCGAGTAGTTGATAGATCCAGGAGCCTGCAGTTGGAACAAACTTAGCAGATTTCCTGTCGAGCGTGTGAACTTAAGAAGAATCAAGGTGGTATTGGAGGCGGTTACTAGGACAATAGAATCTTAGTAAGCTTCTCCAAATAGTGGGTATCTTCAGGAAGCAACAACCTTGCACTGGGCGAGAAGGTCTATTTTGCTGATTTTGCGGGAGGGATAAGGTAGGGGGCAGGTGTTCCGGGTGCTGGGAGTTGGGGATGGGGTACGCCGGATGCCTTCAGATGAGAGCAGTAGATCAGAAAAAGGATGTGGGCGAGGTCGGGACGGTCGGTGGTTGCAACCAGCGCGCTGGGTGCATGGGAGGGGGTGTAAGGGCGTTGGGAGGCACCAGGCGCATGGGTTGAGAAAAAAGGTCCGGCGGAC
>Ga0307509_10004002_pt1 | contig 21674 bp, 21 predicted proteins | sample 10_EM_MG_FD_202245 | JGI IMG/M metagenome (GOLD analysis project Ga0307509, IMG submission 202245) | Populus trichocarpa ectomycorrhiza microbial communities from riparian zone in the Pacific Northwest, United States - 10_EM | ecosystem: Host-associated > Plants > Roots > Unclassified | place... | reverse complement strand
GGCCACCCATCTGCTTCCAGTTCTTGACTTCTACTTTCTTTCGGAATACCTTCAAGCAAAGGAAGGCAATATCACCTCAACATCCCACTTTTATTACCTGGATCGTAAAAATGCTGCGCTTCTAGAATCAGGACGAAGTCCGTCTACACTTGCAGAGGAGGCTCAAACTATTGCATGCCCACCATTGACCTTTCTCATTGTTGAACGCCCAAGAATCTACGAAACTCCGTTCTTTATGATGTTAAATATCGACAGACATGAAGCACTTCTCATTTCTGTTGGTGGAAATCAAGAGGAACAGATCATTGAACAGCCGTGGTTTCAAAATATATGGAGATCTGTCACTGATCTTTTTAAATGGCCCCATCGGAGCAGTCATCCGAATATTTTGTGTGGAAATTGGATCGCGGTATGTCCCACGTTCTTCGATCAGAGGAGGTGATTGATACAAATTATGATAGAAACCGGAGGACCTTGGCCATCGCATTATTTCTTTCTTCCACGCCGCTCTCTTCCAAAAATGGGAATGGGCCAGAGATGGAACTGGAAAAATAATCGCGCCGTCATTCCAGTGTAGCCTTGAAGTTTCTCAGAACTTTTTTCTCGTTACATTGCAGCGATGCAAGACATACAGCGATTACTGGAGGCAGTTGCACAGAGGCAACTATATTTGGAGCCAAATAGACAGTGAAGTTGAGGAAGAAGTGGAGATAGGCCTACTGAAATTTTCCTGGGTTCATCACGAGGCCGTCAGGCAGCTCAGGTTGCTTCAGTCATGTAGGTCCTGCAAAACTCACTCTTTAGGTCCATGCAGCAGAACGATAGTCGATATGCTTGAAGATGGAGCTGTTGATGGGGATGACGACTCCAGTGGAAGCCAGCCCCATGATGCCCGGGAAAATATAATGGATGTCGTCGATAGCACTAGACATCTGGACAGAAGTCTAAGCCCGGGAATAAGTGAAGCCGAAGGAGGTTCCGAAGATAGCATGCCAGACGCGGAACATAAAACAAACGAACTTGAAACGCCATTCGATGATAAATTTGATGACTATGCTTCTGCACCCCTTCAAACTCAAGAAACGCGGAATGCCAACTTCACGACCTACGCATTTGACATTGATGGTGTTCCATTAGTCCCAAATCCTTGGTTCCACTGGAGGGATAGAGGGCGGAGGCTACCCCACAGGAGATTTTTCCGGACTATTCATACCGAGCAACCGAAAAAAAACCTGAACCGCAGCCTCCGTTTTTCACAATTCTCGAAACGGCAAATGCGACCGCTTGGGCTTTCTGCTGATTCTCGTGGATTTTCTGCAGCTGAACTCCTGGATCAGGCTGGCAGAAGCCCAGGAAGCAATCAAAGCAAACGGGCACTTATCGTCGGCCAAGAGCAGCAGAACGATCCACACCATTTTATCCTCGACCTCGAAAAGGATTGCGCCGTGGTCACTGCAGAAGATATCAACATATCCGTCGATATCGATAGTCTAATATGGGTTACGTCAGCCTCAGGATTTCAGGCAGCTGCACTGAATGTGCATCTGTCGCCCTTAATGTCTGCTCGGGCTGCAATTTCCACGAATAATTTCGTCCAAGTAGCGCTTATGGATGCACCACAGGACGAGGACGAACTTCGTAAACCCCAACTTCGTGGCTCAAATCATGTCCCACTGAGCCAAATACCCCACATAGAATTTGGATATTCCGGATCGGGAGAGAGAAGGATAAATTTCATCATATTTTTCCCGCGGATGGTCCACAAACCTCAAAAAGCAAAGCGTTATGCAACTCTGCTTCCATTCTGTGTGCAGGACTTGTGGTTTGACCGAGTTATTATCCCAGCCTGCAATAAAATTCTGACGACTTATCCTGGACTCTCCGAGTACCTTCCCCCATCGCTACAGGACGTGAGGATGCGTCTGGGTTATAAGCATAAATCCATCTTTATTCATGAGCCCAATAAGGTTCTACAAGAACTCGAAAAGCGGATCCGTGAAGGGGGCGAACTGCTTTCTTGCTTTGGCTCGTTCTTCGTGGTTGCAGACGGCCGTGGTATGAAGGTGGCCACAAAACAATGTGTTTCACAGGGGATTTCGTCCGGTGAGGCCCATCCTACATTCGAACAAATCAAAATTTCTTTTCCAGACCTTGATTGGGATAGAATGCTCGATAGAAACCATGGCGAACTCTACCTTGACGTCGGGATATCCTATCACTCGAATACTCGAACGCCTTTAACGGGTCTCTGGAGAATTCCTTCACTTCGAACATCCTTCTCCAAAATGGACAGTCTTTCCCCAACTATTCATCCATTAGGCACCCTCGCTTTTTATGGTGGTATCAAAGCAGAAATGTCGGCTAAATCGAAAAAAAACCGACATATTATCAGTAGAATAAGCTACTGCCTAGCGTTCGAAACGATCAGATCACCTGGAAAGGAGGAGTACCTTTGCTCTGATAAAGACATAGTTGGACGCACTCAGAAGTTCTTTGACTCTGTTAAGAGCTGGTCAGAACTCTTTCTATCTGCGCAATCACGATCTTATGGAGTTCGAGATGAGGTTAGGGGCTTGGCCTCAACCGTCATCGCTTTCTTGCCAGGTTCCATTGAAAAAGTACCCTTAATTTTTACTCTTGGGACTTGAGGCTGAGCACAAAATTTAGGCAAGGTCTATTGTTCAAGATGACCCCATTCTTTGGATTAAGTCGTCAACGTTCTTTCGTCTACTCCAGCGCCGATTACTCGACTATAAAAGCCTTCATGACCACTGCTTTAATGCCCGTGTCCAGAATTACAGAATCATGTCCCTCGTCCTAGGGCACCTGATGCGCCATGTGATTGTAACTCCTAGAGTCAAAGACGTTGAACTCTTGGAGACAATGCGGGAATTACGCTTTCAAGAAATTAAGAATACATTTGGCATTTTTTACATGGATATCTCCCCCATTGACCTCTCCTGCCTGCAGATACCGGCAAAGGATTCTCCAAATTTAGTTCAGAAATTCAAAAGTCCGTTTCTGCCAATAACCGCTTCCAAACCCAAGATTTCTCGGCTGGCACTTGTCAGAAGTCAGCTCTCACAACGATATCCTTGGGGAGATTCTCTTGGAATCAAGCTGCTTCGAGAACTGATGAACGCGGAACCAAGATTCCTCAGCCCTCCGCAATTCTTAACGGAACATGACATGAGGCATCCTGACTCCGCCACCATTTTCCGTCTCTTCTCTACGGATATTTGGAAACTCGCGGGCAGCTTCTTTCATGGAATCCCTGACGGCACAAATGTAGTCGATCTCACTTCCGCAATGAAAGTATGGACGTTGGAGAGCCTAAAGGCTCGCTGTCACTGCATCTCCTTACAGCCAACCTTTGACGAAATTGAAGTGGAGGGAAAGTTACCGCAAACGTCCTTCCTTGGTCGAAGATCTCACTACTTCCCCAACAAAAACGAGATAGCAACACATTCTTGTGCTGGATTTTTGGCTTCGAAAACAAGCTACCTTTCAACTTACCACCAAGCACTAGCATTTGGAGGGAATGGAGATCACATGAAATTAAATGAAGACTTGGAAGAAATCCTATCCCGATTGCAGTGTCTGCCTGCTTCCAGTAGAGAGAGGGGGAGGCTTGTTATTTGGAGGGCTGGAAGTGAAGGCCTTCAATTTATCGTTAACTCTTCTCTATATCGCACGAAGCGGATAACAGCCAAGTCAAGTCGCACCCAGCCAAGTCCTCGGGCGCAACTCACCCGAGCTATGCTGGAAAAAAAACTCAATCCCAGGATGTGAGTCAAATTTTTGCATTCTCCATGTTTGATCTAAGTTTGTTGAAAGTGGAAGATCGAGAAGAAACCAAAATGTTAAAAACGCCAAGAAAGTCCAGGTTAAAAAGAGCCGTCGAAAGCTTCAGGCACCATCGGAAAGCAGTAAAAGTTCATAACAAAGTGGAGGTAGTCCAACTTTATATTCTATTCTGCGAGGAACGCTACATTATAATACTCTAGTAATATGTTCTTCCTGAACATCGACGATAGAATTTCCGTCTTTTTTCGTTTCATTTCACGCCCATGTGTTTTTTCAGAATATTTCAGAGTTATCAGAAGCCGCTATGCTATTTGTAAGTGCGACAAAGGAAAAACGGTACAGAATGGATGCAACGAATTCTTGGTTGTTTAAACACCAGTTCCAGGACCAAGGTTCCCCTTGTGCTGACCCCTCGTCCACCCCTCGTGACCTTTCGCCGAATCGCAGAAAATGAATGCAGGATTCTCATAACCGAACGTTGAGGGTTCTAGGTGCACAACTGACGTCATAGTTGAATCCAGAAATCTCACTTTTCTCCTCATCCCTCGATTGCATATGACTCCCACTCATATGAGGTCAGATTGTACGCAATGTTCCCTGGCAGGGTGTACCTATTTTTGTACATCCAGGTCTGCGTCCGCTCCTGGTAACATAATTGTAACGCCTACAACTTAGGGTGAACATGGTTAGATAGGGCAGCTACTTTATTTACAACTTTTCCTGCAAATAGATGTATTCAGCTGGCTTGGTTAATTGTAGAAGTTGTTGGAACAAGAAACTGGCTATTTTGATAAATACATATAAATACATACACCATAAAATGGTCTGTGCACTAAGTTAGAAACTAGGAGGATACGACCGCGAAGTATTTTGCCCCAATGCGACAACGCGCGTCTTAGTCCTGTTTGTCCACGCATATCCGCGATCAACGAACGTGGCAACGCTCTCTCTTCGAAAACATAACCAGGGGTCGAAAAAAGTGGGCAACGTCGTCTAAGTCCTTCATCTCTGTAGGCATCCTTAACAACCTTCTCATAGGTCCCATAGGTCCTAATAGCCAACAACAGCTTGAAGCAGCAAACCATAAAAAGGACAGAACCAACCCGTCATGTTGGGTCTCAGCGCCTTCCAAAAACTTTCGCAATCCACAAAGGGGTTCGCGACACCTGGCGACAACTCCACAATGTGTTCACATAATTTTGTGTTCAAAATCATTCAGATCGGAATTTTCGGCGGTTTGGGACTCGATTGGAGCAGGGGAACTACAGACAACAGGTAAGTCCATCGTTTCGGCTCGGATATCTTCCTCCCCCTCGAAACGGGCGACTGACGAATTCCCCCAGTGGATGTCACTATCCTTTTTTGGCCCGTCCACTGGGCCCTCCAAAACTTTGACACAAGATCCCTCGCGCACTCGCGCGGCAGGATCATTTTCCGCCTCCCCTGTGATCACGGATATCTTCGATTTCGGCAGCTCGTATGGCGATGGCGTGGTTGCGCCATTCCATCGTCGCGTCGTCGGGATCCGAGATCTTTCCTGCATGTCGAGCAGCTCCATGCCTCCAGACTCCCCTCAAGATTAACCTCCGGGGCTGCCTGTGCCCGAAAAGGACGCGCCCCCCTTTTGAAGCTATCGCAAACGGTCAAAATAGGGCTGGCGATCTTGAAGTCCCCTGGCCCGGCCTCAACGCAAGCTATATCACTTGACATAGCCGCATCTGCCATGACGATGACCCCTCCCGGCGCTTCACTGCCAAAACCTTCGACCAGAACGTCCCTCGAGCTGCCTAATTCATCATCTGACTCTTCGCCCTCGAAAAATCAATCCCTTTTGTGGGGTTCAGTCACAGCAGACTCCTCGTTGCCGCACATACCCCCTTGAACCAATCCGGCTCCTCGGTATCATCAACTTCTTCGGACAAAAGCGCCATCTCGTCCTCATCATCGGAAACTGCCAAACCTGGCAACATGCCCCTGGATACAATCGAAACAACGTCGTCCTCCATGGCCCATGCGCCTTCACCTTCCGAATAAGACTCGAAGACACCAGTAGCCTCGTTTCCATCCTTCGACTTCTCGTCGACCTTCGGATTCTTACACTGCCATTTAAAGTGCCCCTTCTCACCACATCCCCACCACTCGACATCTGCCCGTGCCTTGCCTCTTCGGGACCTCGATGAATCTGCCCCTGCAACCAGGGCTTCATCTTGATCATCCTCCTCCTTTTCTGAAACTCGTCGGCGCGCCTGCTGCGCCTTCTGACGATCGGCTTCCTCTACCAAAAGGCACGTCAAGACTTCGGGCTCGATCGACTTCGTGGGCGCGAACATCCTTGCGGCCGCCAGCTGTGCTGATGCGAAATTCGACAGGGCGGATAGTATTTGCACATATTTTTGCATAATCAGGTCTAATTCGTAATAATTTCGAGACCTACAATGGAATCACTTTGCGGCAACCCTACTAGTCATAACCAAGTCAAACTGTTGTGGGCACTGTCGCCTCCTGCCATCGTTTATAATTTGGCTTGTTAGTAAATCAACTCTTAAAGAGACGAGGTGGTGTTTGACTAAAGCAGAAATTTGTCTTAACAAAATACTTGGTGTGTTTTTATATAGCAGGTACTATTGTATTTAGTCAGGGACGGGAGTCTTTCCCAACCCTCCCCTTTCCAAGTAGCCACTTTTGACGGCATGTTCCAATGTCCAGGCGAGGTCAACAAATGCAGTCTGGAGTTGATTGTGAGAGTCGTCGCAAGGGAAGAGGCCTGTATTCGTTGAATGGTCAAATTCATTAACAAAGTAGCAGACTTGGTTCCCCCTGCGGTATACCCCAGCATCCATTCGGCAGAATATTCGAAGACAGGAGAACTGTTGCGAGTAGTATTCGGAGGCGAGGATATATTGGCCTAGCATCGAGAGCACATACTTTTCAAACTCGTCATTATGTTGCCAGTGGGGGATCCCACGTGCTTTGAGGTCATTGATGCCAGGGCGTTTGGTCAAGCCACTTGAATTCAGATCAACACTGAGAAGGTTGAATTTTTTTAGAAAGTGGAGCAAAAAATAAATAAAAGCAAGTACTTTATGAATGCTGTGGGTGTGACTTTCTGAATGGGTTCCACCTCCCATGTACCATCACTGTTACGGGAGGTTACAAATGTATAGGTGACCATGCCGTTGACGATGAATGCCCGAACCTCACCCAGGCACTGGAGCTCTGGTACATATGGCTGCTCAAACCAGGTTGGAATGCCAAATGGAAGACTGTGCCACACTTTTGCCTGCTCCAATGCCTGATTCCATTCATGTTTGGTGACTTTCGACCCCCTTGTGACAACATGCATACCACAGTCACTGAATTCCCGCTTAAACACAGTCGCTCTCTTGCCAGACTTGACTTCCAAGACATCCTCCCAGGTGGGTTCCCCCTTGAAGACCCCGACGTTGGGCTGGTTATGGCCCAATGAGATGGCAGCTAGACGCAGGAGCTCCACATTGCCCAGCTTTTTCCCCTGAGCCAGCGCCTGGACTGGGTTGGGGAAGACGGGCGTATGTGTAATCAGCTCCAACAGTGCTTCGAAGAGAACCCCCTGATCTTCGGTCGCGATATCACTCGTTTCCCTGCCAGTCATCAGCCGAAAAGAAGGTAGAAAATACTGGAGGATTTCGTACGCAAAGTTGGCAGTGTAGTCGACTCCACCCATGATCAGGTCGAACTCGTCCACCATTCTATCCCAAAGGCCACCTGCGCCTTTTTCCCCATCAGTGCAGGCGGCCGCAAAATCGGAAATGCTGACATATTCTACATCCCACCGCATCTTCATAATAATGCTCAGGTATAACTGGCCGAATCTGTCAGTAATGCAAGTAAGCATATGGAGCGGATAAACCCATACCCAGTCATGGTAGGCCAGCATCAAGGACGATTGCCTACGCTTGTCCGATGATGGCACCTTCCTCGTATTCTCTAGACACATTGCCCTTGGCTCTGCAGCAAGGATCGGGTCAAAGTCCGCCTTGGCTGTTGGCCGTAACCGATAGTACGCATCTGGCAAGCCGGCTTCCTGAGCCCGGTGTTCCTGGCCTATAATGAAGAGGACCTTGAGCCTGTTCTTCTGTTCAGAGTCGGCAAGGCCAAACGACCGGATGAAGTCAGTACAGCCCGGAACCAGTCCACCAGGAATGTGTGGCCTGCCTCGACTGTCAAATCCAGTGTATTGATGAGATAGAAGGTGTTGGGCGACCCTTTTGCGCATCTCTGAGGAGAGCTTTAGATCGCCTTTCAACTGAGCTGCCAACGCCTCTACATCCTTTCCCTGAGGGGCTGTCGGAGGCGTGACTGGGGAAGCAGACTGAAGGAAAGTGTTGTACCAGGGTGGGCACGTATCCCAGGGGTATGTGGTGGTGGTCGAGAAGTCTTTGGGGGAGCCGTCTGGAAAGATGGGTGGCTCACCGCTGAATTTCATGAACCAGACCCTCTTATAGCGATCACGGATGGCCGGTCGGGTTTGCTTTCCCTTGCCAACCCAGAGTCGATGGGCAAAGGCGACAAACTCGAGATCAGTGGTGGCCCAGAAGTCTGGCCCCTGACAGGGGGGTTGCCCTTGTTGACCGCACGTATGCAACTTCTTGTGCGAGGCAGCGCCGCCTCCATCGCTGCAGAGACCATCAAGTCAGCCAAAAATGGGAGGGTTCAGGTTTTACAACCTACATATGATAGATCTGCACATTCGATAGAGCGGCCGCCAATCGAGATTTACTTTGTGGCGCAGTGTGGCAGGCGTGGCCACAAGTTCGAAAGCCCACAGCACTGGGCATGGTGAAACCCAACTTTTTCAATGCCTGCCAAAATCTGTCGTTATTTGCAATTGTTTATTCTCCGCCAAACCTCCTCAATGGCCTGGGATATCCTCTCTTGTTGCGATTTCGCCACGATAGGGCAACAGCAGTAGATTATATATTTTAAGCATGATTAGCATATTATAATTTGTCTAGAGTAGCTTAGATTGCAAGACTTTCGCCTTGGCACGTTGTGGTACAATTCCGAAGTCTGCAACGAAGGTCCTTGCTCCTCGTTTCTGATGCCGTAAGTCTGGTCTTCAACATATTACAACCCTGGCTGACAAATTTGTGGCTATATGAGCGCTTGGTAACTAGTGGCGACATGGTGGGCCCAGGATGGTCCTCATCACATCCAGCCCAAATTTCAGCCTTCCCTGTAATCAAGAAAATTGCTGCTTCTTCAGAGTTGACTGTTGTATTTTTGGGTTCCATCTGTAATTTCGCGCCATTGCCAACGTATTTGTTGCGAAAAACACGTAGAGGAGGCTTTCTCATTAAGGCGCGACGTGAACTTTGGACGTTTGAAGGACAGAGGTTCGACAACGCCGTATGTGTACTTTACTTTAAATAAATGTAAATACTAATTTGTTCTTTATAGAGACAAGAAATTCATGCTTCGACGGATCAAACCTGACAGCGTGACCCCGTACTCCCTCGTCCTCCACCGGCTCTTTTTCAGCTGCGTTCGCTTTTATGTTCGATAAGGTTGGGTGAGCAAGTACCGATAACCCAATCTTGACCCAGCACAAGTCAATACTCTCAAAAAACTGGATCGCGCTCTTGATGCCAAAGCAAAGGGCAAAGAAGAAATCGATCCAATCTTTCACAAAGTTTGCAATGCCCCTTTTGCTCACCAGAAGCACCAATATGACTGCACCATCATTTTGCAAACGGCAGTAGACACCAGTTACCCCCACAGGCTTCCTATCCTGTCCAAGCTGGCCCTCACAAGTAGACTTAGGCTGGTCCGTAGAGACAAACATACTTCAAGTGAGCAACAGTGGGCAACAGTGGGCAACGTGTGGGCAACAGTAGGCAACAGTGGGCAACAGTGAGCAACGTGTGGGCAACAGTAGGCAATGTGTGGGCAACATGTGCCTATGGAGTTCTAACATCTTTTATTGTAACTCGATAGGCGTACATTTTTATAATGTTTGTATATATAACAACAATATAATAAAGCAGGCTGCAACTTTTGCAGAATAAGTCAGGTTCGTCGGTGGACGTATATAGTAGAGTTAAAAATATGATTAAACGTTGCCTGATTGAAACGAGCGTTTGGTGGAGGAGACAGCTGATGGAGGAAAAAGGCAACTTTTTCGATTAATGACCGGAGGCCCTTATCCTCGCAAGGAATCCGGGTGTGTGCGTTGCACAGTGGACATTTGAACGCAGTTGTAGAGTGCTCAAACGTGCTCTCAAGACAACCTGCACAGAACGAGTGCATACAGGAGAGGCTAAGAGAAAATGTTAGAAACGAAAAACAACTCGGGAGGTAGACTCACGCTGCAGGGATCCACATAACATCCCGGCATATTGGACATTCGATGTCGGCTGGAACCTAAACCGAGAAGTGATTGGCCAAAGAAACAACATGACGAAAAATAAACCAACAAAGACAGTCTTTTCCTCAAGAGCCTGCGAAATTTTTATATTCGCGGCTGCAAGCTCCAACCTTGTATGCCTAGCGTCCTACATAAGAGTGGTGAGAGTCCTAAGAATGGTCCAAAATAGAACGAACATCTTTATATCGTTTAAGGGAATTACGGACACTATCAAAAGTCTCGGTCAAGCGTTTTTTTTCCTAAAAGACAAGGTTAGACTCAAGTTAGCCATGGGACAAAATAACCTTTTCAAGCTGCGGAACACGGCTGGCGCGCTGAGTCGCAGCTGTGAGTTGCTCTTTCAATCCAGCCAATTCCTGTAGAAACTAAATTAGAGAAGAAAAAAGGAGGGAGGAAACAGGCTACCTTGTCTCTCTCCGTGAGCAGGCTAGACCACTCGTTCGCAGTCGCGAGGTGCTCTTTCAAGCCGGCCAATTCCTGTAGAATTTAAATTAGAGAAGAAAAGGGAGGATGCAAACCGGTTACCCTGTCTCGCTCCGTGAGAAGGCTAGACTGCTTGATTGCTGCGGCAAGCTGCATTTTCATCCCCACCAATTCCTGTAGAAGCTTAAAGCAAGAATGAAAAGAAACGGTGGATACAGGCTACCTTGTCCCGCTCAGAGAGAAGGCTAGATCGCTTGTTCGCAGCGGCAAGGTGTGCTTTCACCTCATTCAATTCCTAACAAATAGAAATTTGATGAAAGATGAAAAGACAAATCGACGACATTACTTTTTCCCTCTCTTCCCGGTCGATCACAGCCTGTTGACTGTGTTTTTGCAAAGCGGCAAGCTGCGCTTTCAGTGCGTTCAACTCCTGGCAAAGCAAAAGTAAATGGGACGGAAAAATAGACTATTGAAGATTACGTCACCTCCAAGCCATTATGAGGAGAATCGTCCTTAACCACTTTCTTTGCTTTGTCCTGTGCTCTGCGCTCAGCCTGCTTTCGAGCCTTGGTCTTGAGCTGTTCTCGTCTCTTCTGGACCGCGTCTACGAGATCCCGAGGGACAGGACATCCGGCCTCCTGCAATTCCTTGGCCTCTTTGACCTGTTCTTGCTGCTTTTTCCTGCTCTTCTTATAGAAAAAAAAAAATGGACGAAAGCCCAGACGGACCTCGACTTGCGGCTTCGAAGAGTGCCTGCACGAGGTTTCTTCGAGGGAGACAACTCTGCTTGTTCTTCTATCATCGGTCGTTTTGAGGAGGGTGAAGCTCCTCCAGATAAGGAAGACTGAGGCTGAGAGAATCCTGAAAAGTATGTACGACTCATAGGGGAAAGGAAGATAGGCCCACTCTAGAGTCGGTTCATTTGCCATATTGAGATTAGATTATTCCCACAACCTAATTAATTTAGATGCACAAATGACGTCATGGATATACAGTCCATACAGTCCATACCCTGAAGGCCTCAGGGTATGGGTTAGTGGGGGGTTATCGGCTATCAGAATGGATTCCTAACACTCTGAAAAACTGATTTCACCCTGAAATCGGACAGTTGGATCTGAAGCTGGGGCCCCATGATCCAAAAATAGCCGGCCTCTCCAGGAGTTTCTGGGGCCGGCGTTCCCAGAAATGGTCGTTTGCCCACAGCTTTTTGACCTCTTATGAGCTCTTATGCACCCCACTCCTCCCCTCTTAATTCCTTGGGCTGACCTGGCATCAGACACCTGTAAATTTCTGAGGACGTCGTCCCAATGAGACTTACATAGATCACCAGTAGGCGATTCTCTTGCCGCCGAAAGCTCTTCTTCGCTGCAATGCGCAGTTTGCCGAACTATTATTTTGAGCAAATTTCGAGGCCAGTTTTGGAACAATGGCTTGCTTCTTAGAACGGAAGGCAGCTCCCTCTGGAAGCAGGCCACGACGAATGGAATTCAAGATGAATAATGCCGTGATTGCCGCAGACCGACACCTCACGAATGCACGACTAACGGCAAAATGAAAGCGAAGCGACAGCCAGATGAAGAAGGCAGGTTTGGGCCATCGTGACCTGCCCCAACGTCATAAGTTTGCGTTTTTTTATGTGGACACTAACTAGCTATTCTACAGAATTTTGACCACGAAATTCACTCACAATGAGCATGTTTCTGGATTCGGCACCTTTCTGCCTACTTCAAACATGAAAAACACATTCCCCGTGGGTGGTTTCCATGTTCGGTGCCCATCCGTGCATGAAAACCACCCAAGTTGGAAGTGTTTTCGCGTTCGGCACCCATCCGCACACATTGAGCACGAAAGCCACGCACGCTGGGTGCGTTTTCGTGTTCAACGGCCATCCATGCACAAAAACCCACCTCAACGTAGGTGGGTTTTTGTGCTCGGCGCGCTTCCCCACATGTTGAGCAGACACGAGAAGGAGGAGTTCCCCTCCTCCTCACGTTGGCTCCCTTTTTGAATGCAACTCGAAGGGAAACCCCTCCTGGTTGCATATACTCCCTTTTCAACACCAGTGGGAGGGGAAACCCTTCTCAGAAGGGGTCCTCACCGTTTTACGACTTGGCGAGAAAGCTTTACCCTTCTCATCTTACATGCAGTGACTGTTCCTCCTCATTGTGCTCTATCCGTGCCATTTGTAAACGGTATATAATTACTAATATATTTATATTTTAGTCCCCCTTAGTCACGCCAAGAGCGGCTGTGCACGGCCTGAGCAGTGGAATTCTGGAACTGTTGCCAAAAATAGCCCACTTGTCGGCGTTAAAAGCACAAATGGCTACTCTCAATCTATGGGAAATGGGTATCGGTGCAGAGAAAAAAGAGGGGAAGGATTGGTTCATTCCTCATATCTCAGTGTAAAACATTTGAAATTCACCACCCAAATTGTAGCTTCTACCGACCTCAACCTCAACTAAAAATTAGGGAAAAGGGGGCGGGGTATTTTAATACCGATAACCTCTCAGGTCGTCAATTTGAAGCTTGTTGAAGGGTTGCAAAGGGCATCCATTTACAGCTCCATATAGCCCCATGCATCCCGCGGCCCACGGTATTCATCGGAGCTCCAGTCTGAAAAAAAAGGTCAACCACTGTGGATAACGGATAACTACGACGTACACGCGGATAGGTGCTGTACTTCTAGCTGCTCATCTTTCCTAACCCTCCACGATGGAGGATATTCGTCGACAGAAGGGTGGACCTCGGCCCAGTTGGTCTTCTCTGTAAATTCGGTCAGTGACATGTTAATTTCGAATGAGAGGCCAGCACCTACCTTGTCCACGAAAAACCCTCATAATTTTCATGAAGGGGCTACGGTACATCGGAGGGAGATCGCAGTCCTCCCTAAAACCCTCCAGCCCTGACCCCCGATACCAGCCAGGCCCCATGATTCGGCCATCATCACACATAGCCCTCTGCTTGTCCTTTGGTTTCGTCTCTCGTTTGCTCAAGTGGCCATGGTCCTCCATTTCATTTTCTTCGCCTTTTCCATCGCTGTCTTTAGCCAATCCGTCCGACGCGGCCTGCTCCTCGACCAACTCCCGATGCCTCCACCTTCGCTTTTCACCCAGCTCGACTTCATCGTCCAATTCGTCCGAGGTCGGAAGCCATTCAGAATCTCTTGGATCATCGGCGTTGAATGCATTGGTACGTCTCCTCTTTCGTTTTGCCCTGGGTATCCGTATTACCTCGTCATCGCTCTCGTTTCCACGCTTTCGATAAGAAAAGTCACGTCCTCTCCCTGTCCAGACATCAACTCATGTCACTTTAATCAGCCCGAGAATTACTATGTCGGGTATACATATTTGGCTTTTGATTCAGCTTCCTGGCACAGGAGGGCTGATGAGTCTCCGTCGGCAGAATCCAGGCTTCCCAACCCACCTTGGTCGAAAAACAGGCTGTCATAGAGTTGATATTATACCTGTACCGAGCATAAACTTCGTACGGAGCCAAGGAAGACAGTTGGTACACAATGGGGTCAAAACGAGAGAGATAAATTCCGCATTTGATCACGTAATTTTATGTTCAATGCCGGGCCGGACATCCACCCTGCGAGGATATGATAGAACAGTTCACACGGAAACCACAGCCTCATGTCCCTTTCTACCGATTTTTTGAATACCGGTGCTAGGGGAGCGGCTTTACCTCTAAAATCTGTGTAGAGTTGTCCAAATGCTGCCGGTCTAGGAAGTTATTTAAATTGGTGTGGACTACCTTTTTGATGTACTAAAAAACACAAATTTTCAACTATGCAACGATACGAAGTATCCTGCCTAAGATTATTGAGACGTTTGTCAGCACAGGTAATTAAAATTTATTGACCATATTTGAGGGATGATGCGATGTGAGAGTGAGGCGCAAAACCAAATCCGCAAACACTACGAACCCGCAAACGGGTAGAAAGGGATGGTATTGTCATTTTCGTGTGCGCGTCAGGAAAAAGGGGGTGGTGACGTTGACCATAGTCATCCAGGATATTTCGAGTCATGTTTAAGCTTTTATATAAGAAGTCCTAAGCGAATGAATGCAAAATGCCAAAAAAGTCCCAAGGAAAGTGCACATGAGTTCAGGTCCTTTTATGAGGCAGATAAAGACCCCATCCCTCATTTTTTTTCCACTAAAACTCAAGTATACCCACTCCCATCATGTTTTTTGCTCGACTGCATGCATGTGGGTTTTATTCCTTCTGGATGCATTGTACAATTACCCGGAATATGAAATAGAACCTACCTCTCTTGCTTTTAGGGGGCCTAGGTTCGATCTCACTGGGACGAGTAATTTTCTCTACGAGCGGCGGAGGCGACAGATACACTAGGGGACCGGGGGCATTGAGTCCCTGGGCGTCGTCAAGATCACCCATCAAAGTACTTACGAAGAGGCCGGCATTCCAGCTGCATTTACGCCGCGACTCATCATAAATATCAGGCGACTCAGATATGCCTCGAGAGGTGGGTTCTAGATCTTCGCCTCTGATTATTAGTCTCAGCCGCTCTCCTGTCTTAGGAGCAGGTCCGTTTTCTTTTCATGGGGACTGCGCTGGTGGTGAGTCGTTCACCCATGCATTCGAGGGCCGCTAGAGGTGCAGGAGGCTTTGTGGCCGGCATATTCAGAAATGGCGGAGGCCCCGTCGCTTGTAGACGGGCTCAATAGATCTGTCACAGCCACCAAAGTGCTGGCCTCCCCAGGTTCGGTGGGTGCTTGCATTGGCTGTAACGGTGGAGAATGTGGCGGCGTTGGGGCGGCGGATGGGCTGAATAGATCGTCCTCATATGCCTCTTCTGGGCTGCAGGCTGCTTTGATCGCAGTTGCGAAGCCATACCCAGGAATGGCAGTGGTGCTGCAGTCACCCCAGCTGGGCCCGGCGGCCATATTTTTCTGCCCTGTAAGGGGTACGGGGTAAGTAATGGACGGCAGGATCTAGGGGGCATCTTTTAAGACAGGAGGGGCAGGTTAGCGCAGTGAATTCTCCATGCCTGGGTTTATCCAAGGCTGACCGCTGGAATCCCGTTCGGAGGAAGAGCGTGGATAGCTAGCCGCCATGCGCCAGATAACGCACCTTCAACTGCGGTTTCGACCTGGTTTGTCTGTGCGGTGCCCATGTTTTTCGTTCCTGTAGCAGTTGGTCAGTAAGGCGCGTTTTTCTACTTACCGCGTAGTGGAAGGCTGGGGGGCCAGCTTTCAAAGTGGGGGTGGCAGCCACGCACAGTGAATTCCCCATGCCTGGGTGTATCCAAGGCAAGCCTCACCCCTAGGAGAAAAATGGGGAAACTAATTATCCAGCACCGATGACCCACCTTCAAGCAGCCGGGGTGTAGCTAGACTGGCTGCTGCGAGGCAGGTTGCTGCAGTCCAAGCTGAAGTTTTCAACAAACCTGTCACTGTGTCAGGTGACCGTAATGAAAATTTGTTTGTTTACATTCTGATCATCACGGATTGTTTGCGGAAAACGTCACCTTACTTAACATCCCTGTGCTTGCTGCCAAAATTAGGGTTTTCCGGTCATTCCACTGGGTATTACAAGAAGGAAAAGAATTAAAAGAAATAGCATTAGTAAGGTATTCACGCACCCTTGCCCAGTGCCTTGAAATTTCGATATCGGCGGAAATTCTCTATCGAAAAACTACATACATCTGGATTAGATAATACAGAAATTTCTCGCGCCTCAAGCGCGGTAATTAATTACACCTGATGTATGTGTTCTGAGCTGTTAAAATCAGCTATAGAGAGTCAAGTAATCTATTTCACAGATAAAAACTGAGAAGTGAGTAGATTTGGCTGGACCGTTAGCAAAGTTCCAGTATCTGCCATGCCGGATAAGTAAATTGGGGTTATGTAAGCTTATCTGACTACTTTCCCTCAACTTGTAGGTTTTGTACTTCCTTCGTGGTTTTTTGGTGCTGAAGAATTTTCATTGGACCAATGTACGGTTGAAATTTATTTACAATTAATTTATTCTACATGAAAATCGCAAGGAGGCGTTGAGAAAACCTTAAATCTCAACGTTACATAATCTTAGTTATCTGCCACGAGCTCTGCCTAGTGCTGCCGCCAAGCCAGCTCAAGCTGGCCAACTTGGTTCATCCAGCTAAATCAAGCTCTGACGGCAGCACGGCATGTCATTCTGCCATCTGGCAATTGGTAGAAAGTATGGCACTAATTATTTCATCAAGAACTTAATTTATGAAAAACCAACTGGTGGTACTGTATGTTAGAATGTCAAAGTGCAAGCTCCAATATAATTTGCAGTTGCGATCATTGCCGTCGAGCCGTTGAAGAAGCCATCAATCCGCCATCAGTTCATCAACATCCCCAAGAAGCCCGAGTTCAAAACTTGGCAGCCCCGCCAGGACCCCCCGCAATGCCAACAGAACCTTGGTCCTAATCCGGACAAAAAAGGTCGAAAATCGCAAATCAGCTTGAGGCGAATCCGGACAAAATGGAAATTTTTTTCAAAACACCTTGATGCAAAGTCCGGACAAAAGTTGCGAAGCACCAAAAAATTTCCAGAACCAGACATTTTGGGGGTCCGAAAACCACCTAGATCTTGAAATCCGGTCAAAATTTGTGGAAAAATAGCAAATAACCTAGGTACAATCCGGACAAAAATGCATTTCAGCAGTCCGGACAAAAGTCCCAAATTGGGGATCAAGGTTCCCCTGGTACTGCGGGGGGTCCTGCCCCGCCGCTCTGGAGCATTTACTATTTGTCTTGTTTTACATTTTGATCAAAAAGAGCGAAAAGCGAGTGAGGGGCTGCTTTTAGGAGCCTGGGCTTGCCGGCAACACTAGGACCCCCCGCAATGCCGTGGGAACCTTGATCCCAAAAATCCGGACAAATTTGAAAATTTTGGGACCACTGGTTGCTTGGAATGACGTGAAATGCTGAAATCCGAGGTCAGGAAGCGTGGAAAATTATTTTTGTCCGGACAAATATGCCATTTCCGGGATCAAGGTTCCTTCGACATTGCGGGGGGTCCTGCAACACTGGGCAGGTAAATACCCAGCGGAATGATCGGTAAGCCAAAATTAGAACATTTCACACGGAAATCATCACAATTCGTCACCCATGGAATGTCCCTTTTTACGCTGCGCAAGGGGCATTCCTTTACCTCGGAAATTTCGTAGAATTACTCAAATGCTGCTTATATATGGAGGGGTAAAATTTGGTACACCTTGAGATGTCGCCACCGGGTCCGAGATTTGCAGGTACGTTTGTGAGACGCCTTTGCAGAGCTGGCCCAGCTCTCCCCCACTCTGACATTTCCTTAAAAGGAATATTTTACAAATCATATATCACATGACTTGTATACACAAAAGAAAGGCACCCACAGGTGAACAAACTATACGACAACATGGATTTTCAGCACACTGTGAATGATAATTCTACTCGAAAAATATGTTCCAAGGGCCACTGCAAAATCATACTCCCTGCTAGAAGTCAATACAGACAATGTGACGCGTGCCGTGAACGGGAACGCCAACTGCAGCAGGCCAGTCGTGCTCGCAAAAAGGCAGCCAATGAAAAAATCACCCCAGTTGGCCAGAAACACCCTCGAGAAACAGGCCAATCTCCAGATGAGAGGCCAGCCCAGCGGGCAAGGTCCAATGGTGATGACTATGACTCCGAGGATGACAAGGAAGGATACTTTGAGACAGCAGTACGTGTCATCAGCTACATGGCACCAAAGAAATTGATTAACTAAACTTTACCTTAGGAAGTTGAAAAGTACAGTGATGCCGAAGATCTTCTGGACGCATTGCGCACCCAATTCAAGGCGAGCGCACATGTTGAATTTCATGGAACCCATCCAATTATGGAAGATAAGGCCATAACACCGAGTGATCGAACACATATGGTCGCACATGAGATATGGCAATTGACTGGATACAGATTTACGTGAGTTGCCCAATATGAGAACAAGAGACTTACCATAAGCTTACTATTTATAGCGTTCGAGATAATAAGCATTTGGTTAGTGGCTTTCGGACACGGTTTTGGTGTAGCCAAGATGAACAAAGAAAGAAGAAGGCAAAGCCATCAACAAACCCTAATGCAAAACCACGCGAGAATGTGGGAATGAAAAGGTATCCCTGTAAAAGCCGCATGTCTATCACATACAAGCAGGACAAAGATAGCACCTGCCATATCACTGTCAACCTCCAACATCACATCAAGCATGTGCTGTACGTTGATGTGCGCATGCCCCCGGAGGCAATGCAAATGATCCAGGAGCAAGCGGAATGGTCAACTCCTGCGGCAATGGCAACAAAAATTCAGTCAATTTATACCCAGGTCACTACGAAGCAGATACATGCCGCATGGAGGGAGCTTAGTCAGCAATATTGGCGTGTGATGAATTTCAGCTGCCATCCGCCAGAAAGCTCCTTGCTGAATACAGAGATGACATTGACATTTTTGAGCCAGTTGGAGTACCGGATGAAGTGGAGATCCTTGCCTGGGGTATGAAACGGATTGCGGAGCCCTTGCGAGGAAAAGTTGTTGAAATAGGAATGGATGCGACCTGTGAGTAGTACCTGCATATTCATATGTCACTTAATAACAAGAGATGTAGACAACACAAACTCGAAACACCTTGAGCTCTACAGCATCATGGGCGAGTTTGATAACGCGGGGTTTCCCATGACATACTGTCTCTTGTCAACCGCTACTGCGATCGATCTTGGAAAGCGGAAATTAGCGATTGCGGCATGGTCACGATGTCTCCGTGACCAATATGGTGTTAAACCAGTCTTCATACATAGCGATAAGGATATGGGGGAGATAGGAGCTGTGAAAATGGTTTGGGAGGCAAAGATCAACCTATGTTGGTGGCATCTCCGACGGGCGGTGAGAACTCGCCTGGCAAAGGCAAAGTTGTCAACATCGCCATACAATCTTGACCGGGCCATGGCTGAGTATGACTTTATTAAACCCGACTTCGTCCTGGCTGGGACAAGGGTAGACATTGATGACTACGAAGGAGGGACACCAGATGATGCGACAGTGATGCCGCCTCTCACAAATGTGCCTCCTCCCCCAGCTCCGATTCCCACCCCATCAGCGTCTTCAGCCCCACCAAATCCACACCTGCTGGGAAATACAACGAACATGCTCCGAATAACACTGCCACTTCCAAGGATTGTATCAGCCATTGGGCGTGTAATTCAGGGAGCAGGCTTTAAGCTTTCAATCCCAGCAACACGGGTTCCCACCATTGAGGAGCAGGAGGAAAGGGAAGAGGAGGAGAAACCTACAAACGAGGAAAGGGAGGTCAGTGGAGATGAAGATGACGGTAAACAAGGACGACGTACCTTTTGTCCTCCCCTGTACCGTGACACCATTATCAAGATGATGGAGCAACACTACTGTGCCCATCCTTCAATTCCCGGATCCAGTGCGCCTGATGCTAAATCGATCAAAAAATGGGCGGTTCAGCGTATGTATGACTTCTGTGTGAAGCATGAGTTACCTGAGGTGTGGGTTTACCTTTGGGAGAACTGGTACTGGGAAGGTCGCTGGGAGCTGTGGGCACGATGTGCTCACAAGGTCATACCAGTCTTGAAGACTACAATGATATTGGAGAGCCAGTAAGTTAAATTTCATATCACAAGTTTTATCGAACTCACAACGACATTAGCTGGCGACGGATTAAGCATGATTTCCTCCAGCACTTCCACATGCCGCGATGTGACTTGCTGGTTTGGATTCTGATTACGAAGTTGGCGCCAACCTATTACCGAAAGCTCGATCGATTGTTGCAGGAACAGGGCCGTTATCGCGAGTTGTCGAGTTGGCGTAAGGGCTTCAAAAAAACTTGGCGAAAGTTAGAGAAAACGCCAATCACAATACCACTTAATGATGCTTACAGGCCCAACGTTGAAAATTGGATATGTACCTGTCCAGCTTTCGCCATCAGCCGCTTTCTGGTCTGTAAGCATCTCATTCAACGCATGCACATTGTCCCTGCAGTTTTCTTCCTCGAGGCCAACCGTTTTCGCGAACCGCCGTTTTGGAAGCACAAGAGCCTGAAGCCGCTGGAGGGATTTGACAGAGATTGGTGTGGGGCCTGAGGAAGGGTGTGATGAGGACTGCTATATAGAGGAGGAGGAGGGAGGTGATGAGGACGACGATGAGGAAGAAGAAGAAGACATAACTCACCAACACGATAGCCGCACGTGTTCGAGGAGGCACTGATGGGTGATATCGATCTCATCTTGAATTTCGCAGCTGGCCTCAAACACCAGGCCCAATTTCGCGACCAACGGCTGCTCAATGCTCTGGAACGAGAAGGCGGGGGTTCCTGCGATTTGCGAAGGCATGTATGGAGAAGGAGAGGCGGATGAACTTGACAACGACTCCATCTGTGTCAACGTGGGAGAAATCAACAAACAGTACAATGTTCTATCGTGCAAGAGCCGCTGATCACAACACATGAGGCTGTCATTTTTGGCAAGTCGTTCCCATCACTTCGGCGATTGCGCGTTCGATTTTCATCAACCCCACAATTACTATCACGTGCAAAGAGATGCAAAACGGGACTAGAGATGCAAAATGCGGTCTAGCAACACAACTACTCTATTTCCGGTAGAACTTTTTAGAGATCTGAATGCCCATATATGTACTAAAGAGTTATGTGCAAAAGAATCAATAAAAAATTGTGTCGATGTCATGAAATTCGACTATCTATGCCTCAATCACTCCATACAAGTTGTAATTTGCACAAAATTTGTATGTAGCCACTTGAATTGACGGGCTAAGCTCGCAAAACTTTCTGTGAATGTAGTGCAACATATTGTAGGCATGTATACATATTTTTTATTACAATCTGGCTGGTTTATTCTCTATAACAAGAGCAGAACATGAACCGCAGCGGAGTTTAAATTTGCCCATCATGTGTGATCCTCGACACATTCTCCTGGATGTCGCAAAGAATTGGTCATCGATGGTGGTAAAAATTTAGCCATTAGATTAGTTGGTTGTAGGTCAAGACAAA
>Ga0307509_10004001_pt1 | contig 21679 bp, 19 predicted proteins | sample 10_EM_MG_FD_202245 | JGI IMG/M metagenome (GOLD analysis project Ga0307509, IMG submission 202245) | Populus trichocarpa ectomycorrhiza microbial communities from riparian zone in the Pacific Northwest, United States - 10_EM | ecosystem: Host-associated > Plants > Roots > Unclassified | place... | reverse complement strand
GATACAATTGCTTGTGCCATCTCCTTCACTACCGACATCTTTGCAGGATGTCCCCACTCATCCAAACGCTCACACCATCGGACCACTGAGCTCTCCTCATATGGTGTCAAAACCTGCATTCTCTGATACCCACTCACCCGGGATACAGTCCCCTTCAACCTACCCCGCAAGCTTGAATACGCAATGCCATACTTCTCCACTGTGCCTTTAATCGTCGCTTTGGAGCTCTCACGGTAGAACTTGACCGCGGCCTGAAGCAAAGCTTCTTTCTCGTCCTTTGGGAGCATCTTGATGGGCGGCATCTGTGCTGGTTTCGTATAGATCCGGTAATGTATGCGACCGGGACGATTGTTTTTATTGTGGGCGGGGTAAGTGTTGAGCACCTCTTGGCGCCGAGCCGGATCCCGGTGCAGATCCGTTTCCCGGTCAACGACGTTAGACATTATAGCACAAGATTTAACTGTATTGTTTATGTGTAGCAGACATGTTCAAGCCAGAGGATAGTATTTCACTCTAAATTACTATCCAATAACCGGGCAATTAATTGTGCAACACATTGCCCACAGACTTGAAAATTTATATAGTATCTTGGATCACTTTATCAAAGGAGATTACAAAGTATTGGAATTTTACATAAGCCCCATAAGTCGATATCCTCTGATCCGATTTCTATGATAGATATTAAACTATATTCTTTTCCAATGTTATAATAACTTCCAAAATGGCTACCAACAAATACCAAAGCAGTTCTTACTTCAAATACATGAGGTATGTGATCTTATTATTTGCTTCTACTATTATTTTTGCAGTTGGTTTCAATTTTCTTGACAACTATCATTAGCAATATGTTATTTGAATCAGTTTGGAATAAATTGAGTATACAAGGAGAATCATTTTTTATTATTAAATAAAAACTACAGATTCTGATTCTCCATATTGAAAAGTACTTTCTAACAAATTTTCAATATTGTATCTATACTAGTTATGTAGATAATATAATATACATTTGATTTTCATTGTGGTTGCCATGGGGAGCCGCATCCCGGTGCCGAGCCGCTTCTAGGTAAATGACATTATATTACTCTTAAATAAAGCATTTCTTGATTAAACTCATTGTTTCCATATGTTATATTGTAGAATTGCAGGAGAGTTGGAATAGAGGTGGTGCCACGGTTAAAAGAGGGGCACCGAAGCCATGTTCGCAAGGATCAAATTTTTTGGGTGCATTAAGTGAGTGATATTGCATGACTATGCAATCTGTTATAAAGACTGGTGCGGGACCACTCTAGGACCAGACCGACCCTTCTGAGTGTGGAAGGTCTAGTCATGGACATCCACCAGGACTGGTGAGCCACGTTCTGCCTCCAAGACTTAGCTGGTTGGACTATTCGGAATCCTGATGCGTTTGCACCACTTTACTGCTTCAATATCCGGAATATGCCGGATTTTGGGTGGGCGAGGTTGGCTCTCGCATGCGTTTCATGATATATCATACAGAATCGGTATAGTTGTTAGCAGGTATGTCCCTACTTATGATGTCACCGGCCATGCTTGACAAGAAGGACTCAGGTAGAATAAAAAATGAAATAATAAATGTTGCCAACCCTCTCCACAAGATTACTTTCTGCGTGTACAGCCTCTCAAGTTCTGGCTGAATACAAGAAGTAAGCCTAATTTTGACAGAAGGAGAACTGGCTTAGTTTTCTTACTATGATCCCCTCTACCTTTACATGCTAGATCAACAATTATGAGTAGTAGATATATGAGCCCTATATTGTTCAGAAAAATAAATCACATAAACCCTATATCTGCCACGGAATGTATAAGCATAAAAAATAACCCAATTCGAAACTGGAATATCCTGAGCAATGACCCCCAACATCCCAATATCCTACAACAACTATTCCCTCTCAACAGCTAGGAGAATTGGGCAGAGAAGATGGGGTGTCTATATGATGTATAACAAAGTGTTTGTTTTAAGAGAGTACTATTGAAAATGTGCCCTTGGGAAAATGGACAAGCAAGATTGAACTTGTATCCAGAGGATAGGAATGAAAATAGCGGGGGGGCTGCAAGGGGACTAAGATTCAGGGTTGGAAGTAGGCTCACAGTAGGTAGCTATATGGGAACTCTGGAAGAGAGGCTATGGGTTTGTCTGTGCAGTAGAGGTATGTTTCAAAAGTTCCCTTTGTTCTTACTTGGTAGTGGAGATAGCAGTTATTGGAGAACTGCTAACATTTTCCAGTGCCCGAGGATACAAACAATAACGGGGGCACTCTATAGAGAGATGAAGTATAAGGTTGATGTAACGGGGGCACCGTATAGAGAGGTGAACTCTAAGGTTGCGACCTCACCAAACACTCAAAGTAGAAGATAAAGATGAGACAAATTATTCAAAAAAATCAAACGGTTAAACTTAATATCATTAAGCTCGAAGCTTTGCTCAATTAGGTGTGTTGAGGAAAAGTTGATTGTCGAAGTAGAATGCAAAACACTTAAACTAAAGTAGATATCAGATTTAAGCCTTTGACATTCACCACTATGGTGACCTTGTGCGAGAACCGTGTCCTGCTCAGGGCTTGGCCAAGGTCAACCATCTCATCAGGAATTCTCCTGCCGGAAGTATCAGACTAACTCGGGTACACTTAACTCCGTCAATAGGATATGAGTTTCTGCAATAAATCTGCAATACAACTGCAGGTAGAAAAACTCTTTCTATTGAAGTCATACTAGTGGCTAACTGTTATGACAACAACCGGAGTCAATACCTAGGTGGTGGACTTACTGCCCCAGAGGTAGTTTCGTCTATACAGGCTATGTAGTTCATCATTTAATCAACGTGACTATCCAATGTCATAATTTGACAAGCCAGCTCCCCCAGTGAGATGTAGCCGATGGTTGGCTAAATAGGCGCTACCCATAGCCAGCCTCCCGGGATATACTCTACCGTGATAAGACTCATATCTCTACAGTCCATTGACAACCCATCGTAATGCTACAAATCAAGGGGAGAAGGTTCAGGCTGGTTACTGAGGTATTTGTCCCGAAAGCACCCTAGCCTCCTAAAACTACCTAACTACCACTAGGAAAACAACCCTACTACACATTGGCTAAGATAGACTTCTAGGTGCTGGAGAGACCATATATGGGTGACGCCCATATTGGTGGTTACCCATACTCTCCTTATATATTCTCCGAACGACATTTAGTCAGACGGATGGTGACGACATATACAGTGTTCTGGCTGCTGCTCCAATAACCTCTTTGTACTAAGACATGAGCAACTACACAGCCGTGTGCCTATAACACACCGTTTCAACGCTGGGGCTAATGGGGTGTGTTAGCAAAACCCTCCAAAGTTCAATAGTTTATTTGGGCCACCACTGCTGAGGCTTCTGGCCATTCTACGCAGGTCTGCATGTGCCTATGAACATCTAAGAGCTGGTAAAATCTGAGGGAAATGACCTCTCTAAGTTCCAGAATGACTTTGCTGGTGCAGGTAGCGTAACTTGCGTATCTCAGTAGGGTAACTGGGTCCTATAGACATAATGGCCAAATTCCTAAGGTAGGGTAACTTTGTCCTCTTATCCCTTTAACCACTCCGGAAGTCCTCCAGTTAACCACAAAAGTTGTCATGGAGATCTGTGTAACATTCCCATAATTCTCTTGACTTTATGTGAATGTTCTCGCGAAAGGTTACACTGCCTAATTGAGTACCTAAGGCTACTCTACTGTTTCCTGGGCCTTGCTCCAGGCAAACCAGCATTCTTGTATACCAAGTATATTAGACAATACCACCTTCGGTTACCACTGGGTATACCATTTGGGCTAAGGTGGTAGTTATTGTAGTGACCTATCGTAGGGTCGTTACAGTTGGGACTGTAGCAAACCTCAAAGTTGAAGATAAAGATAATGTAAATAATGCATGAAGAATCAAAACTGTTAAACTTAATATCGTTAAGCTGAAAGCTTTACTCAATAAGTTCTCTTGAAGAAAGTTGATTATCGAAGTAGAATGCCAAAGGCTTAAACTTAGGTAGATATCAGATTAAAGCCTTTGACATTCGCCACTACTATGACCTTGTGCGAGCACCCTGTCCTTCTCAGGGCTGTCTGAACTCTACCATCCTTCAGGAATTAACAGGCCAGAAGTATTGGCCGAGCTCGGGTACCCTTAACTCTGTCAATTGGATATGAGTTTCTGCAATGCATCTCCAATACAACGTCAGGTGGAAAAACGCTTCATATCGAAGTCATGCAAGTGGCTAACTGCCATGAGAACAACCGAAGTCAATACCTAGGTGGGAGACTCATAGGCCCAGTGGTAGTTTCTTCTATACAAGCAATGTAGTCAATCATTCAATCTACTCAACCACTCAATACGGTAATCAGAGATCGAAGCTCCCCCGGTGAGATGTAACCGATGGTTGACTTAATGTGAGCTATCCATAGCCAGCCTCTTGGGACATACTCTACAGTGAGAAGACTTATACCTCTATAGTCCACTGATAACCCATAGTAATACTACAAATCAAGGGGAGAAGGTTCAGGCTCGTTACTAAGATAATTGTCTCAAATGTTCCCTGGCCTGCTAGGACTACTTAAGTACCCCTCAGAAGACGACCCTACTACCTGCAGGCAAAAATGGACCCCTAGGTGCCGGAGGAACCATTTATATATAACCCCCATATTGGTGGTTACCGATACTCCCCCTATATATCCTGTGAACGACATGCACTCGGACGGAGGGCAAAGACCTATCTGGTGTGACGGCACCTGCTCCAATGACCTAGGTTCTCTAGCGAAGGAGCAACTATGCAGCTATCTGCATATGCCGTGCTCTCCAAACACTGGGGCGAGATGGGGGTGTTAGCCAAACCCTCTCAAGTACAATTGCATGTTCAGGCCAGACTAGCGCTGGCTTCTGACCTTTCTGCACAAGTGCGTAGGAACCCTGAAACTCTGAGAGCCTATAGACTATCAGGCAAATAACCTCTGAGTTCCAGAATGACTTGGCTGGTGAGGTTTGGGTAACTTTGCCCTCTTATACCTTTAACTGCATTGGAAGTCTTCCTGTAGGCACCTAATGTCCTCTTAGAGACCCTTGTTACGTTTTCATTGTTCACTTGCCCTTATGCAAACTTATTTCCGAAAGGTTACCCTCGTTAGTAGAGTACCCAAAGCTACTCTATTGTCCTCTGGGCCTTGCTCTAGACCAACCAGCCTTTTCTATACTATGTATACCAGACGATACCACCTCTGGTTACCACTAGGTATACCGTTTGGGCTAATGTGATAGTCATTGTAGCTACCTATCGTTGTAATGACCCCACGATGGGTAGCTACAATGACTATCACCTTAGCCCAAATGGCATACCAAGTGGTAACCAGGGGTGGTATGGTCTGGTATACTTAGTATACAAAGAGCTGGTTAACCTAGGACAAGGCCTAGAACATAGTAGAGTAGCCTTGGGTGCTCTACGTGACAGGGTAAGCTTTCGGGAATAAGTTCGCATAAAGTCCAGGAATTTAGGGGAACGTTACACAGACCTCCGAGAAAACATTTGGTGTTGACAGGGGACTGCCAGAGCGGTTTAAGGCCTAAGAGGGCAAAGTTACCCTACCTTGGGAAATTGACCTTTATGCCTATGGACCCCAGTTACCCTACTGTGGAGTCCAAGTTACCCTACCTTCACCAGCAAAGTCATCCTAGAACTTAGAGGTCGATTGCCTCACATTCTATGGGCTCTTAGATGTTCTTGGGCGCACACGCATCTGCGCGTGGAGGCCCCACGCCTGGGTAAGAGTGGCCCGAACATGCTATTGAACTTGGGAGGGTTTAGCTAACACCCCCCTCTGGCCCCAGCGTTGGAACGGCGCGTCATAGGCAGACAGCTGTGTATTTGCTCGTTTGCTAGTTAAAAGAGGTCATTGGAGCAGCTGCTGTAACACCGTATAAGTCGTCGCCGTCCGTCCGACTGAATGTCGTTCGCTGGATATATAAGGGGAGTATAGGTAACCGGCAAAATAGGGGTCGGCCATATATGGTCTCTCTGGCACCAAGGGGTCTATCTTAGCCTACGGGTAGTAGGGTAGTCTTCCTAGTGGTACTTAGGTAGTCCATGGAGGCCATGGTGCTTTCGGGACAAATACCTCAGTAGCCAGCCGGGACCTTCTTCACTTGATTTGTAGCATTACTATGGGTTGTTATTGGACTCTAGAGGTATGAGTCTTATCACGGTGGAGTATGTCCTGAGAGGCTGGCTATGGGTAGCGCCCACTTAGCCAACCATTGGCTACATCTCACCGGGGGAGCTTGCAAGTCAATTCACATAGGATAGTCGCGTAGATTAAATGATGGACTGCATAGTTTGTATAGACGAAACTACCACTGGGCCAGTGAGTCCACCACCTAGGTATTGACTCCGGTGGTTGTCATAACAGTTAGCCACTGGTATGACTTTGATATAAAGAGTTTTTCCACCTGCGCTCGTATTGGAGATGCATTGCAGAAACTCACATCCCATTGACGGAGTTAAGTGTACTCGAGTTGGTCCGACACTTCCAGCAGGATAATTCCTGATGAAGGGTAGACCTCGCACAAACCCTAAGCAAGATAGGGTGCTCGCCCAAGGTCGGAGTAGTGGTGAATGTCAAAGCCTTAAATCTAATATCTAGTTAAGTTTAAGGGTTTGGCATTCTACTTCGAGAACCAACTTTCCTCGAAACAACTTATTGAGTGAAGCTTCCACCTCTACGATATTAAGTTTTACCGTTTTGATTCTTTTGAATTATTACCTCATCTTTATCTTGTACTTTGAGTGTTTAGTGCGGTCGCAACCTTAGAGTTCACCTCTCTATACGGTGCCCCCGTTACAGTATATCGTTAAGCGCACTCGCTTAACTCTCTTCTGAGAATTGTTGCTATCCATTATCTTGATATTTGTTTGATTACGAGTCGCTTGTCTCGTACAAGAAGCATTGGGTGGAAAGAACAATGTCTTCAGATATGGATGTAGTCGAGGATGACTACGACCTTTCCCGCTATAATGCTATGGCAGACTTGCGCGGAATAGGATGGAAGTCCATCGAGGAGCAGATGGCCAACCTAGAACCCACAGACATCCCTGAAGAAGTACAGGAGTTAGAAATATTGAACCCTGTTACCTTTCTTCAAAGCTTCACGCATGACCCTTCGGTGGGACAAAGAATCCCTCCACAAAGACGAACTCCCATGACCTTTGCCAACTTCACTAGGGAACTGTTTGAACCCTACCTAGTAAGAGAAGTAACCAACAGGTTTCAAGAAGCCAAGACTTCTATGGGAGATTTCATCACCGGTACCCAGCTCGAATGGCAAAACCAGATGGTAGCCAATGCCAACCGCTGGATGAAAATTCAGCAGGTAGAGTACTGTAAATTAGCCCTTTCAGATCGAATGAGCAGGGCACGCCTGACAGCTTTGGAGTTGGCTGTTCAGGGAGGGTACTCGATACACTCCGACAATGACGTCAACATCCGTACAGCACCTCCGCTACCTCTGGCAATTGAGCTTCCTTCACAGTACGCAGCTGAGATGGCGGCTGTCATGTTGCATAAGGGAATGGCACCAATTTTGACTCAAGTCGCTCAGACGGCCTTGGAATCGCAAGAGCGTGTCCGACAATTGGAACAGCAATTGCAAATGTTGATCGTTCCTCAACCAGCCCGGTTGACGGTGGCATTCTAAGAGGCCATGAGATCTAGAGGTGTTAGCCTGGTGGCAAACCTCAGGAATCTTTGAGTTGCAGCTCAGCGGAGTGGTGTTACCAAGTCTAGAACCCAAGCTTCGAAACAAAGCTCGAGACAAAACTCGCCACAGCCACCACCTCGAGCTCCATCGAACCTACCTACCCCGCTGGTAGTTGAACCTGCCACACCAGCATCGGCGATAAGGTTAGAAACAGATCGGCCCTACGCGGTGGCGGCTTCAACGCCGATACCCGCCACTCCTCACAATCCGGCAGTCTCTGCTTCGGCACAAGTCTCACCAGCTCCGGCAAAGCCTTCTGGCCGAGCTAGATGGTCTGGTCTTTCAGAGCAACCAGCACAATTTGCTTCGAAATATTGCAAGGAAGGATGTCGCATGCTTGGGGGAGACGGTAGTGAGTTTTATTTTTCGCCCCCGCCACCCTGTGTTAAGAGGATGGACCAAGCCATAATAATGGCCCCGAAAGAAAAAACCGCCGTCACTATCAAGAGCCGTTGTACCTGTTGTGAGTTGACCCGACATAAGGTAGCCAACTGTGGGGACTTTCAGCTTGATTACCTGAGACCCCAATCTTAACAATTTGTCTGTCAACCGCTCCCACCACCTTCACCTGTGCACCCACAGTCTGATCAGATGGATGAGAACCAGCTGGAGGAAGAACGGTTTGACGGCTATGACATCCCTGGGGGAGCCCAAGGTGGAAACACTGGAGGCGCTGGAGGTGGACAGCCTCCCAGAGGTGGAACCGTTGCTGGAGGAGATGATCCGGGTGATTCCAGTTCTTCTTTCTCAGATAGCGATGGATTCGATGCCTCACCCCCCGATCCGAGAGACTTCCTTGGCTGTCACTCGCATAGGAATCGCGCTCTGATGGAATGGAGCCAGTTCTACATGAAGGACGGAAAGGTCGATCGCTTTATCGACGAACTTATGCGCCTTGTAGTAGTGTTAGGGTATAGTGGGGAGTTTGTGAAAGATAGGGCACGCATGGGCATGACTGACATCCTCAACGCTGCCTGGTCCATGAAAACCCCCCATCCAGTAGCATATATGGATTACCTAGACCTATTGCGTCAAACTAGACACCAACCAGAAGATGCCTCCAATTTTCGTACACAGGTACAAAAGGAGCCTCATTCTTTGAGAGGTGCAAAGAGGGACGACAGGCATACATCTGAGAGAAAGGGACAGAGGAAGGAGAAAAAGGCCACACGCCCACGGCAGCAGAAGCCCCGCAACCGAGCCCAAGGGTTTACAAAACCCGCAGAAACAGACCATACGAAGATCCACCGGAATGTGCCCCAAACTCAGATTGACAAGTGCAAACGGCTGAATCAATGTTCCCGTTGTGGACAAGACGGTCACTATTGGGCAAAGTGTCCATCCACAAACCCAGTTGTCGCGTCCTCACACCTTAGGCGAAAAGGAGGTGCTGGTGAGGCTGGACACGAAGCGACCCAAGTTCCAAAGTCGAGACGCATTGAAGCGGCTCCTAAAACTGCTGTGAAAGAAGTTGTTCCCGAGCTCCGTGGATCAACCCTCCCAGATTTGGAGATCTTGGAGGTTGATACCGACATGGATGACTAGGTAATCTTCATCCTATGATAAGATCATGGATGGAAAGATGCTAAAACTTTACGCTAGGCCGAATGATGGGCATCCTAGGTAAAGCTGAAAGATGTCGGTTGTATGTTCCCCTGCCTCAAGCGCTGCAAACTGAAACTAATATATCGTGCTAGAAAATGCATGATGGAGGAAGATTTCTTTTGTGACATGATGGGATGGTTACAGCTCTTTCAATTTAGTTTTGTTTATTTCTTATGTGATACCGTGCAATGTATTGTTTGCTTATCTCATACTGTTTTCCATTTTTTGGAAGGAATTTGGTTGGGTTATATTGTGATTTCGTCAGGCTGGACGTGACTTAGCAATTGAAGTTATTTTGCAAGTTTACCAGAGGAGGGTTGAGTACCCGAAATCATGCTGGCGTGATAGTAAACACCCTAGCTATTGAAACCCCGTAAATTTATCAAGTGATAAAACTATTCACGACCCGTTGTGGCCGCTCTTGTGTCAAAAAGCAAGAGATATTGACTAGTTATCGTAAACCATACCAAATCCTTCTGAGAAATACTAACCGAAATGTTTAGGGACAAGAGACGCGAGAAGCGGTTGAGGCTTGCAGGCCCACCGCCACACACAAGATCTATTCACATGAGAGTGAGATTCGAATGGACCTACAACCAAGAGAGGCTGAGTGGTGAAGCCCTCTTATTATTGGATAGTGGCGCTACTGGTGCTGTTCTAGGTAGCGATTGGGTTAAGGATGCCCAAGTAGCTTGCGTTTGTCGGAAAGATCCGACACCTATTACAGATTCCAGTGGGAATCATATCCCAGGTTCGGGTCTCCATTATACTACTATGGTAGATATGTACATAGGAGATTACATGAATAAAATGCGATTTGAAGTTGCAGAAATGCCGGCAGGCAAGGTGAATGGTTACCTGCCAATGTTGTGGTTGAAGGACCACAACCTAGATATCAACTGGGAAAAAGGTAGTCTGAAGGGTCCCTCTGATTATTGTAAAGCCCACTGCCTTAGAAGAGAACGGAATTTAGAGTTCATTACAGAGGAAGAACTCTTAGCCGAAGACCCAGACAACATCTTTGTCATGGGAATGGCCCTCTATACTGATGAAGACAGGAACGATATCAAGGTCAAAATCCTTCCAGAGTATCAAGACTATCGAGATATATTCAGTCAGGAGAGGAAAAATGGTGTGCCCGAGCATAATAAATACGATCACTGTGTTGACCTGGTCCCTGATGCCAAATTGCCAGATGGGCCCATATATCCCTTGTCTAAGAAGGAATTAGACGCATTATGGGATTATATTAAGGAAATTGAGGATCATGGAAAGATCAGAAGATCCTCGTCGCCAATAGGCGCTCCTATCCTATTTGTGCCGAAGCCTGATGGTACGCTTCGGTTATGTGTCGATTACCGAGGGTTAAACAAGATTACTATTAAGAATAAGTATCTGTTGCCCTTGATGAGCGAGCTTAGGAGTAGGCTCGGTAAAGCCACTATCTTCACAAAATTGGATTTGAAGAATGGCTATTATCTGATCCGCATGGCGGAAGGAGAGGAATGGAAGACCGCTTTTAAAAGCAGATACAGTCTTTATGAGTACACCGTGATGCCCATTGGGTTATGCAACGCGCCCTGAACATTTCAAAGTATGATCAACGATGTATTTCGCGACTTGTTAGATGTCGGAGTCTTCCCTTATATGGATGACATTCTGATGTATATGCAAACAGTTGAAGAACATGTCACCCTGGTTAGGCGAGTCATTGCAAGGCTGAGACAGACACGCCTTTGCATTAACATTAGGAAGTCAAGCCGCCATTAACGGGAAGTAGAGTTCCTTGGGTATAAGATATCCGATAGAGGAATCTCTATGACAAGTACGAAAGTTGAAGAGATCCAGGCATGGTCAACCCCCGAGAAGGTTGTCGATGTGCAAAGCTTTATGGGCTTTGCTAACTTCTATCATCGGTTTATAAAGTGTTTTAGCAAGATAGCTAAACCATTGACGGACTTGACAAAGAAAGATATCAAATGGGCGTGGACTCCTTCATGTCACGATGCTTTTGACTCATTGAAGGAAATCTTTAACACAGGCCCAATTCTGACACACTTTGATGACACTCGTCCAACTAAGTTGGAAACCGACGCTTGTGACTTTGCATTAATGGCAGTATTATCTCAACTCTGGGAAGAGGAGAACTGGCACCCAGTAGCATTTCATAGTAGAAAGTTCTCGCCAGCTGACATAGATTATGACGTCCATGGCAAGGAAATGGCCGCAATTGTAGCTGCCTTTAAGGAATGGGCATATATGTTAATGTTGGTTGATGATCAGATATTGGTGTACACTGATTATAAGAATTTAGAGTACTTTAATACAACAAAGACTCTAAACCGTAGACAACATCGCTGGGCTGAATTTCTACAACCGTTCAATTTTAAGGTTATATATAGGGAAGGACGGTTGAATGACAAAGCTGATGCTTTGTTGAGGCATAGGGACTAACGCCCGGAAGGGGGGAGTAATTCTGAACCTTTTACTTTTTTCGCTCTGGACAGTATGTTCATGAGGAACCTGTGATCTTGCAACCACAGGTGTTGCAGACTTGCCAAGGTTTTCGTTTGCAGGCAACGTTTCATCAGGCTCTTGTAAAAGCAGCCAATAATGATCAAACCTGTGTAGCAACGCTAAAGGCACTCCTCAAAGGCGATAGTAAGGTGGATACAAACTTTAGTATTGAAAAGGAGTTGCTCCTATATAAGAAGAGGTGGTATATTCCAAAGGATAAAGGTCTAAGGCAAATAATCATAGAGGCAAAACATGATTCAAAAATTGCTGGACACTTCGGAATGTAATAGACCATTGGTAGGGTTAGGGCTAAGTACTATTGGCCTAAAACAGATGAACACATTACTGAGTACGTGCACTCTTGCGATGAATGTCAACGTATTAAAGTTATCAGGCATAAGAAGTATGGGCTACTAGAACCTTTAGAAGTTGCTATAAGGCCATTGACGGCAATATCCATGGACTTCATTGTTGGGTTACCAAAGTCAGAAGGCTATACGAAGATATGGGTTATCGTAGACAGGTTCTCCAAGATGGCACACTTCATCCCGCTGAAGACTGAGGAACATATTAAGGAACAAGCCTTGACATTTGTAAAAGAGATCTGGCACCTCCATGGGCTTCCTGAATCAATAGTCTCTGAGCCGGATACCTGATTCATGTCAAAGTTTTGAACAAGTCTAATGCAACTACTCTAAGTAAAGTTCAATATGTCAACGGCTTTCTATCCTGAAAGCGATGGGCAAACTGAAAGGGTTAATCAGGCACTGCAGCAATACTTGATAAGTTATTGCACCTATCAGCAAGACGATTGGGTATCGCAGTTGGCATTTGCAGAATATGCGTATAATACTTCAGCGTACGAATCCACGAAGACTAGTTCCTTTTAAATTAATCATGGATTCTCCCCGCAAACACAATGGTCGGTGATAGTGTCAGAAAATAAGGGAATACACCCAGACTGGGAGCTCATGGTTACGGATTGGGAAGGCACTTGGCAAGAAATCAGAGAGAAAATAAATTGGGGACAGGAAAGACAACAGAAATGGCATGATCAGAAAGGACAGCCAGCTCCGGAATATGTCACACGGGAGGATGTCCTCCATGGCCGAGCTAAGAAAGCGGACAGAGTGATGCTTAACCGCAAGAACCTCCTCAGAAAGAGGCCTATGGCCAAACTAGACCACAAGATGCTTGGACCATTTGTTGTCCTACGCAAAATGGGTTCCAGGGCCTATGAGATTGAGCTACCAGACAGACAGGAAATTTATCCTGTGTTCTATGTCGCGTTGATGGAGCCTTACCGAGAAGATCCAAACAGAAGACCTCAGAAGGAGATACCAACGCAAGACATTGTGGACAATGAACCTAGTTATGTTGTCTCAGACATAGTGGACAGATGGTGGTATGAGAATCCTAAGAAGAAGTTTCCCAACCGGTTTGTGCAGTACATGGTTGCTTGGGATGGGTATGGTCCAGAAGAGAATTCTTGGGAACCGTTTGAGATGTTAGAAGATACCGCAATGAAAGCATTGCAGCAGTTCCATAAGAGGTATCCGTCTAAACCTAGAGACAAGACGGTTATAAACAATCCAAATTGTGGGACGAAAAGAGGACGTTGAGGGTCTGAGGACAGACCAAGAGAAGAGGAGAGTAGTGTAAAGACCCTAGGATAGGTAGCTACAACGACTATCACCTTAGCTCAAATGGTATACCAAGCGGTAATCAGAAATCGTATGGTCTGGTATACTTAGTATACAAATAGCTGGTTAACCTAGGACAAGGACTAGGCAATAGTTGAGTAGCCTTGGGTACTCAACAAGGCAGGGTAACCTTTCAGGAGTAAGTTCGCATAAAGTCAAGGAATTTATGGGAACGTTACACAGGCCTCTGAGACAAGCTTAGGTGTTGAGAGGAGGACTTCCGAAGGGGTTAAAAGCATACGAGGGCAAAGTTACCCTACCTTGGGAATTTGTCTATTATGCCCACAGACTCTAGTTACCCTACTGTGGAGTCCAAGTGACCCTACCTTCGCCGGCAAAGTCATCATAGAAGTTAGAGGCCGATTGCCTTACATTCTATGGGCTCTCAGATGTTCCTAGACAGACACGCATCTTTGCTGGGAGGCCCCACGCCTGAGTAATGGTGGCCCGAACATGCTATTGAACCTCGGCCTGTTTAGCTAACACCCACCTCTGGGCCTAGCATCGGGATGCCGCGTCAAATGCAGACGGCCGTGTAGTTGCTGGTTTGCTATTAAAAAGAGGTCATTGGAGCAGCTGCCGTACCACCGGATAAGTTGTCAACGTCCGTCCAACCGAATGTCGTTTGCAGCATATATAAGGGGTGTATGGGTAACCGCCAAAATAGGGGTCATGCATATATGGTCTCTCTAGTGCCTAGGAGTCTATCAAAGCCTACAGGTACTAGAGTAGTCGTCCTAGTGGTACTCAGGTAGTCCAAGAACGCCAGAGTGCTTTCGGGACAAATACCTTAGTAACCTGCCGGGACCTTCTCCTCTTGAATTGTAGCATTACTATGGGTGGTCAATGGACTCTAGAGGTATGAGTCTTATCACGGTGGAGTATGTCCTGAGAGGCTAGCTATGGGTAGCGCCCACTTGGTCAAACCGTCGGCTACATCTCACCGGGGGAGCTTGCATGTCAAATTATCACATTGGATACTCGTGTAGATGAAAAGATTGACTGCATGGCTTGTATAAAATAAACTACCACTGGGCCAGTGAGTCCACCACCTAGGTATTGGCTCCGGTTGTTCTCATAACAGTTAGCCTCTGGTATGACATGGATATGAAGAGTCTTTTCCACCTGCCGTTGTATTGAAAATGCATTGCAGAAACAAAGTCATATCCTATTGACGGAGTTAACTGTACCCAAGTTGGTCTGACACTTCTGGCAGGATAATTCCTGATTGAGGGTAGACCTCCGACAAGCCCTGAGCAGGACACGGTTCGCGCACAAGGTCAGTGTAGTGGTGAATGTCCATGGCTTACATCTGATATCTACTTAACTTTAAACATTTGGCATTCTGCGTCGAGAACCAACTTTCCTCGAGACAACTTATTCAGTCAAGCTTTCAGCTTAACGATATTAAGTTTAACCGTTTTGATTCTTCGTGAATGATTTACTCTATCTTTATCTTCAACTTTGAGTTTTGGTGCGGTGGCAACCATAGACTTCACCTGTCTATAGGGTGCCCCCCTTTCAATGGGCCAAGCCCTTTGACAGTGACCTTCCATAGGTGCAAGATACTCGCTATCCCTACTCCCCTTATCTCTATATTTCCTTGCTTGTAGTCTATAACGATAGACTAAGCAGACTACGTAGACTATTTCGATAGTCTACAATATTCGATTGGTCATTCCCTATTACGTGTACCTCAAGGAAGGCTGTTTGTTACATTTGGTTAGGTTAAACCTCAGCCGGCCAATGACTACAGGAACAAACAAGACAATGACCGGATCTCTTAATTGAGACTTTCTGGATACGAAGACGAACAAAGTATAAGTGAAAGACAATACCTCAAAAAAGGCAGGAAATTTTTGTTTCTCCAAGTGAACCCCAGAAAGGCACCCTAGAGGGGTTCGGCTCTGCGACCAGCCTGGGGCAAAAAGGAGCTAGTAAGCAAGGTATTAGAGACCAATATCTTGTTCAATTAGGTTGCTCATAGGACGTGATCAATGAAGTGACTCGGAAGCGAATACGAACGAAGTACATGAGAAACCTATCAAGACAGTTATAAAAGTTTCTCTTAGGACGCAATCGGCGAAGCGACAAAGAATGCGGAGAAGAGTGAAGCAGCAATGAACCTGTGGGAGGTTCAACCTCCTTCAACAAATAAACAAAAAATTCACGGAATCTTTTTTTACTTGTTGAGCCTTGTCGGACCAAGGCTGGGGGAGGGAGAAGCTGAAATTTCCAGCCCGGCTAGCAAGTATGCAGGCTACAGGGGGGGGGGACAAAAGGAGCTAGAAAGCTTAAGGGAAACCAACCAAACAATAGAACGAAGAGCGACATATTGTCCCAACTGTTTGCTGGCGGAAAGCGTTACCATTAGGAAGAGAAAAGCTCCAACAAGCAAACAACAGGAAGAAGCAACCGAAGGATGTATGGCCTGGTGTCTCATCAGTTCGCCATTGTATATGCCATAAAAGAAGATGAAAGTACTAAAGGTTCTCGATCTGTTGTAACAACATGTGAGAGAGGAGTCAAACGCACGAAGAAGAAAAATGAAGCAAGGAAACTACAAGCGGATAGGTTGTACCTATACAATGGTAGTACCTATGAATATTAGTAGTTATAGGGAAGTTGGCAACCTACCAAACTATATCTCAGAGAGAGGAAGAGCAGAGGCAAATAAGACGCCTTTTGAGAGCAAGAAGAAATGATCAAACAATTACGACATAATTCTTTTGACAAGAATTTGCTGATTCACAAAGGTCATATGACTAGGCACGCGATCAGAGAACTTCAAGAATGGCAGAGGATTAAAGATCACGTAACGCATGGATGAAGCGACTATACAATTATTTCATAATCCTTTTCATAAGGAATATCCAATAGAAGAAAAAAATGAAAGAAGAAGAAAGGCGCAACGTAGTAATAAGAAAGTCACAGGATGGACAGACAGATCATGGATATAGAAATAACATATAAGGGTAACTTTGGAACTTTAAAATGGAGAAGATAACTCCAGATGAAGCATCCACAAAGACAATGAATACAAAGACAACCCAGAACCTCTTACCCCTACCGAAGACTGCTTATACTTATTTTGCTTCTATCCCGATACCAAAGACACATCCTACTACCACCACCATGAACACGCAAATGAGAATGCCCGCATACAGAGAAACTTCGACCACCAACCACGCCGCCATGCACTGAAGTGCATGCTACGAAGAAAAGTGCGATATGCACCTATGAGACAAAGAAAGAGCCGGTTAGTGGCCCAAAAAACCAGAATAATATGTACCACGAAGACAAGCGAAGAAGGTATGCTGGGGTGTGCCACTGAGACAGGAAGAGCAACACAACGAGGTTGGGAAGTTGGTGGAAGATATCCAGAAGGAGATGGTAAGAATGGCTGAAGAGATTGGCCTCTTCAAGGAGGAAAACCGAGTACTAAAAAAGGGAGGGGTCCTCGCAGAAGACTCTTCCCGCGAGGCGGGAATAGAAGCCCGTTAGCGGGCATACGAAAACATTGAACTATGGATATGGATTCGACAAGCGGCAGGCGATGTGACAACTGTGGTGAAGAGATCGACCACAACGAAGAGCCTACTGCGGCAGTCGGACTGCCACTAAAGGAAATATCACACAGCCGATTCCCACCGAATGGGGATAATGAAACTAGTGTCCAGGATGAATGAGATGCAGCCTTAGGAAAAGGCAAAGAACCTGAGAAGGTGAATGGTACCTCAGGATGGTAACGTATATGTTTTGTTTCCCTATTATCAGCAAAAATTCTTACCTGCGTTCTGAGCGTCCTGTGCATTTGAAGTACTGGTCACTCAAAATGTCAACCCCTACTCGCGATGTGGCGCAAGCATGATGGTGCATCTGGACACACTCATGACACAATAAGATGCCCCACCTAATATTCAGAGAGCGCCCAGATGCAGCACTACTCCTTCTGAACTTTCTTCAAGGGTCCCCTCTTTACCCGATCCTGACCTAGGTCACAATTTATTTTATAACTTGAAAGTCCTTGTAGCTAGTCTTCTATTATATTTAAATTCAGGCTTCTCCCAGGCACACCAGACCAAAAACCAGCCATAATGAGCGCCCGCTTCAGAAGACTCTGTAGCGCCATGGATAATGGGTGTATCGAGACGTTCCTTACTGTGCCGGATAGCTGAGGAGACGTAGAATGACGTCCTGAAAGGGCTCCATCATTACAGACTGGACGCTGGCGGAATCTGGCTTTATAGCCAGCGCTCGCCAAAGACTATAAAGGCCCGGAATATTACCCCCCCTTCAGAATACTCCATAGCACCATGGAGAATGGTCGTATTCAGACGTTCTTTATGGCGCGTGATAGCTGAGAAGGCATAGGATGAGGTCCCAAAAGGGGTCTGTGATTGCACACTGGATGCCGGCGGAATCTAGCTTTCAGGTCAGCGCTTAGGAGCCTCTCAAAAAACGGGGCATAAGACTCCCCCCTTCAGAAAACTCTATAGCACCATGGAGAATGGTCGTATCTGGACGCGCATATGTCGCCGTATAGCTAAGGGGACGTAGGATGATGTCCCAAAAGGGCTCCATTATCGCACACCGGATGCTGACCGAGTCTGGCTTTAAGGTCAGCGCTCATCAGATCCTAGAAAGAACGGGCATAAGACAACCCCCTTCAGAATACTACATAGCACCATGGGGAATGGTCATATCAGGATTCCCTTATGGCACGGGATAGCCGAGAGGACGTTGAATAGGGTCCTAAAACAGCTCAGTGATCGCACAACAGACGCCGGCGGAACATGGCTTTGAGGTCAGTGCTCACCAAACACTAAAAGAACTCAGCATAATACCTCCCCCCTTCAGAGGACTCTGTAGCGCCATGGGAGATCATCGTATCACGACGTTCTTTACAGTCTTCGATAGCTGAGCAGGTGTAGAATAAAGTCCCGAAAGGGCTCTCTGATCACATATCTGATGGTGGCGGAACCTGCCTTCAGAGTCAGTGCTCGCTAAACCCCTCAAAAAACCCAGCATAAAGGTAACTCCATCAATAATAGCCAGGTCACGATGGATCTACTACAGGTGTGTAGCTGGTGCCGAGCTTGACATGATGCAGGTGTCGGATTCAGAATCAAGATAGTGGTTGTAGTGGAGTCTTCAGGCTAGGCCATGAAGAGGAAGTATATAGTAAGTGTGTGATGAGAGCCAAGTGCCGAGTCGCACACATCGCGTCTAGTCCTGAGAAGGCACAACAAACTGTGCTGACTAAAGGGTGCTAGAGTTATCACTCAGTTTCAGAGTGTGGTGGGCTGGCATTTTGGCCTTCAGAAAATCATCCGGGGTGAATTCAGATGAGGAGTAGTGTTGTGAAGTGCGTCCTGATGAGCAGTTGTGTTGTGAAGTGCGTCCAGAAGGAATCGAGATATGGCAACTTGCTTCCGGACACAATTTGGTGTTGGAATACAGCTCCAGATGACAGTAGGCAGCGGAAGCAGGAACGACATCCTGACACGGCGCCAGCGCATCAGATGCATGATAGTCTTTTGCTGATAATGTTAATGTTGTGAAATTGATTATTTTGATTATAAGTTTTGATTGGTTTATAGTATATTGCGCAGTGACTCATCGGAGTCATCTGATGGATTTGGGAAAAGACTCTTTATGAGTCATAGCACCGCGTGACTCGAGTTATGAGTCACGAGGGTTAGGGATGTTGGTGTGAAGAGTCTATATAAAGAGACTCAGTCACAGTAGTTGGAGGCACGAACCATCTCCCCTACACCTCCGGCGATTCAAATCTCAACACAAGGGAAATCATTGTGGGATCCACCACCATCTCCTCTCCTCCCCCTTGATGGCTTCTGCCTAGGGGAGTGATGCCATAACCCCTCCTCTCCCTCTGGGGTCTACCCACTCGTCCACCGGGTTCTTGTTCCCGTTGATCGTGGACTCCCGCTCATGAAGTTCAGTTCTCCCCTTATCCCGCACTTCCATTGCACCTCGCTTAGGTTTTGCACGGTCGGCATTCTGTCCTCTTCGCTCACGGTTGGCGCTGAGCTTTCCAAGCCCTTTGCGAAGTACCTTTCGGTCTCGGTTATGTGGTCCTGTCGGGGAACACTTCGGTTAGTAACTTGAGCACCTCGTCTTCGTTTCGCATTTGGAAAAGCATCGGCCGCGGTTACTCTAGTCGGTCGTCTCAAGTGTTCGGAAGTCCTTCCTCCTTCCGTCCCCCTCCCCCTACCCTCCTGATCTTCATCTCGTTGCTCAGTTACAGCTACACCCACTTCCCCCCTTTTCCCACCTCACCAGCTGGCACCTTACAGCCCCCTTTTCCGCTGTGGATCTTCGGTCGCTATAAAAAAACCCACCTCGGTTACGCCCGTCCTCATGGCCGTCCCTAATGCAGTTTTGCCTCTCCCACCGGGGACCCCTCAACAGAGTCTCCTCCACCTGCTTTCCCATCCTGCCATCGGGATCGCTTCATTCCCCAGCACCACTCAGATGTGAAGGTCCATACTCTCACTTCCTAGCTCAGGCTGATACACGTCACTGATTAGACCTAAATTTCCTTTGTCAGGGGTTCATTTATTCCTTATGTTTTTATACTTTCGTAGTAGATGTCACTAAGGGTTCTTCTCTCTTGCCTGCTTGCTTCTTTCCTTTCTACTTCCTTCGGATGTACGAGTATGTTCGTAGGATTTGGTTGGGCGATAGGCGAGATGTGCGGTTGGTCTCGTACCAGAGGGACTTGGGGGTTTGGATGTTTCCTAGGGTGAGGAGGGTACGATTTTTGTTGGCCATAGCGTTAAAGCTGAATGATGGCTTTGTACCTTTTTTTTTGGAATCATATAATTATTGTTTTAATGTACAAAATCTTGCATGAAGGTGAGGCTATGGCATAAAAGAAAAAACCTCCAATACCCATGGGAAAAAGCGAACCCCCCAAGTCCCTCTGGTGTGGAACTAACCAGAAATCTCGCCCCTAACAAGAAACCCTTGACTAGCTAAGAAGATAGATGAAAGGAATCAAATCAAAGAACAAGCAGGAAGAGTCAGGAAAACCCATGGCACACTCATGGGGATAAAAAGACAAATCAAAAATCAAACAAAGTATCAACCACGTGAAAGGTTCCATGCAAACAGCACGGTGCTGGCCAGGCTCGGCATAATTGAAGTCCTGGGGAGGCCAAACGGGCCATCTATCTTGGCCACACACTCGAAAAAAGAGGACGGAAATAGTGCAATACCATCCTCCCAGAGGCAGGCCGTGAGGGACGGTGGTCATAGTCAGAATAGTGAAGAAGTAGTAATGGATACCTGCCAGGTAGTTGTGGGTACCAGCTAGAAGGGTGGAGGAGCAGTAGGGTGCCAGCCGATCCGACCGTGTGAGGAGGAGGAGAAAGAGGGGTAGACCCAACTCTCTGCCGTAGGAACTATCCGAAAAGGCATTCGTGTCTTGACTAGGCAGCCTTTTAATGCAAAAGAGAGTAGAGATATCGACCATGGCCTGTGGAAATGTTTTCTCTTACTGCAAACCGTATTCACGGCAGTCTGTAAGGTGGGCGTTAAGAAGAGTGTTGCAGAGCGTGCAAATGGTCTAAGCGAGGTAGAGCAAATGCGGGGTAGAGAGAGGAAACATCATCAAAAGAAGGCGAAAACCATCACCCAGAGTGAAGAAAGCCCAAAGGGGTAAAGCTAAGGGGCGGGGAGTGTAGGGCAGGTATGACTCCACCCCCTAAAGCAAGCTCAGGGGGGGGGGTGGAGAAAAGGAAAGTGGTGATAATCTTGTGGTGTTGAGATTTCAATCGCCGGGTGTGTAGAGGAGACGGCTGTGTTCTGTCTTTGTACCTTTTTTTTCTTTTTTTTCTTTTTTTTTTTCTTTTTTTCTTTTTTTAGTATCATTTTAGTATTGTTTAAGGTACAAACTCCGGTATGCAGTGTTAGCTCTATTAGCTCTACGATATGTTGAGGTACGGCTACCCACTTAGGTCATGTCTATGGGTTAGGTCTATCATTGGTTGTGCGGGAGTGGGCTTGGCATGGGATTTCCTTTAAGTAGTCTTCT
>Ga0307509_10004000_pt1 | contig 21682 bp, 13 predicted proteins | sample 10_EM_MG_FD_202245 | JGI IMG/M metagenome (GOLD analysis project Ga0307509, IMG submission 202245) | Populus trichocarpa ectomycorrhiza microbial communities from riparian zone in the Pacific Northwest, United States - 10_EM | ecosystem: Host-associated > Plants > Roots > Unclassified | place... | reverse complement strand
CTGTGGGGCCCGACGTCCTCCACTTGGAATCGTCGGGCAATTTGGCTGGAGGACGGGACGGGACGGCGAAAAGTCGTCCGTCCTCGTCCTGACTCAAGACGGACGGACTGCCCCGTTGGGAACACTGATCCAAACCTCCAAGCCAACGGAGATGTGGTTTGAGAATTACTCCAAACAGACGAGCAGTTCTCTTAGCAAAGCTAGAAGGCGGTGATCCCCTACTCCAATTTTCTGCAGCCCACGAGAGCGGCGTTCGGCCATCCTTGTCGGCCAAATTGGGATCAACATCGGGTCGTTTCAAGAGGAGATGAACAGCTCCACGACTCCTCATCGCTGCGGCCCACGAGAGCGGTGTCCGACCATTTTTGTCCGCTAAATTGGGATCAACATTGGCTCGTTCTAACAAGAATTGCACAATTCCTTGTTTGTCCTCTGCTGCAGCCCACGAGAGTGGTGTCCGGCCATCTGTATCGGCCAAACCAGGATCAACATCGGATCGTTCCAAGAGAAGCTGCATTGCTTCCAAAGTCCCTTTTGCTGCGGCCCACAAGAGCGGTGTTTGGCCATCTTTGTCGGTAAAATTGGGGTCAACATCAGCTCGTTCCAATAGGAGCTGCACTACTTCCCGACCCCACCCGAATATAGTTCCATAGACTGGTGTTTGGCCATCCGTGCGGGCCAAACTGGGATCAATGCCGGGTCGTTTCCAGGGGTGCCGCGGTCGTTCCGGAGCCAATGAACATACGGCCCACCAGAGCGGTGTTCGGCCATCTTTATCGGCAAAATTGGGATCAACATTGGCTCGCTTCAGGAGGAGCTGCACGGTTCCCTTGCTCCGCGTTTTTATGGCGCACGAGAGCGGTGTTCGGCCATCTTTGTCGGCCAAATTAGGATCAACATCGGCCCGCTCCAAGAGGAGCTGTACTGTCTGCTCACTCCCCTTTGCTGCTGCCCACCAGAGCGGTGTTTGGCCGTCTTTGTCGGCTAGGTTCGGGTTGACGTCGTTGCGCTTCAGCAGATATTGTACAAAGCCAGCATTCGAGCCGCCCGCCGCCCAAGAGAGCAGTGTTCGGCCATTAAGATCGGGTAAGTCTGGGCCAAAACCGTCTCCCTCCAACTGCGATATGCAGGTTTTCCCGTGCCAGTGCGCAGTAGCCCACGAAATTGGCGTTCGGCGACTGATGTCCGTGGTCTCTGTTCGTTCCGCTAGCATCTTGATTACCTCCTCATGTCCGTACTGGGCCGCCCACGAGAGTGGTGTCTGATCTTTGTTGTCTGCCAGCCCCGGATCGATATCGTTATGGGCGAGGAGCAATTTTGTTACTTCCCCATATCCATTGCCGGCGGCCCAGGATAGCGGTGTTCTGCCATATTGAATGTCGGTTGTATTGGGGTTGACGTCCTTCCGCTCGAGCAGCAATGCTACCACGCCCTCAAACCCACCTCTAGCCGCCCACGAGAGTGGTGTTATGCCAGCTTTATCTGGAATGTCTGCGCGGGCCTTTTTCTTCTTCAACAACACCTTCACAACCCCTTCATGCCCATTCGCTGCCGCGCGCGAGAGAGCCGTCCGACCGGAGCGGTCAACCCAATTAACAGACGCCCCTTCTTTCAACAATAGATTTACTATATCCTCTCTGCCGTTTTCGGCTGCGTAGTTAACTGGCGGTCGGTACTGGTAATCTGTCAGGTGCAGAGTGCCCCTGAGTAATAGTTTTTTCCGCAGTGTCCGTACCACCTCCTGGTGACCATTTCCTGCGGCCCACGAGAGGGCTGTTCTTCCCTCATCGTCACACTTCAATCCCAGCACGCCCCTTAAACCCAATTGGATTTTCGTCATCTCCAGATTCCCCCTCGCAGCAGCCCAGATTAGCGGTGTACGGCCCGTGACATCCTTTCTCCTCGCATTCCAGGGCGTGATCCTCCCGAACGAAGTTAGCATCTCTGTGTTTCCAAAGAATGCAATGACATGTAGTCCAGTAAATCCTTCGGGTCCAAGTGCATCTGCATCCCTGAGATGCCCCTCATCTCGGTATATCTTTGAAAGGAGCAACCTAGCCGATATGTGGGTATCGTATCGATCGAGAAGCTTGGTGGCAAGAGATTTTCCGACAGCTGTAGTTTCCGCCCTGGCATGGATCCCCCAATAATAGGATGCATACTCAAGAAATGGCATTTGCCTCATCGCTTCAGATGAGGAAAGCGACGGGTCCTTTATACACTGTAGATTGAGATAGCTCAAACACACTTCAGCCATAATTCCATCAGCCATAGTTCCATTTGGACTCGAGAACAGGGACGAATGTTCACAGAAATACGCATGCAAGGTAAGGTGGATCAGTCGCACGGTTTTAGTTTCCTTGTCGACAGCGATAAGCCCTAGGCAGCAGCTGAATATAGTGTCGATCGATGGAACTTGATCAGAATCAAAATTGGTAGAGCCTATCTCTATTGCCAAGGCATGGCAGAGCTCATCGACTCGCAATGGCCGCTCGGATCGAGATATCCACATTAATGCTTGCATGGCAAGCATTGATCGATTCTCACTCTGTTCTTGTGTCCGTCTCATCGCATCTCCGTAAGCACCCTTGAGGCCCAAACCGCTGGTCATCTTCCGGAGCTTCTCTTTTCTCTTGTAGAGCGTGGTCTCTTGCAATACAGCTTCGATACTCAGTGAAACTAACAGGAATCTAGACACAATTAATGATTAATAACTTGGGATACTTGATATATTTTCGCTTACTTACATCTCAGATATCTTCTCAGGAATTTCTTCCATGATGGCCCTCTCGAGCTCACTGTCCATCTCCCGACGCAATTGGTCATCCCGCAATTTCATCTCAAGATATACTCTGATATCCTCCTTCGCCGGTTTAAAATTCATGGTTTCTAGACCCCCGCCGTAGTGTTCCCCGAGCGTGTCCTGAATATGTGGCCTTCCAGTCACAAATAGTCGAACATTTGGCGAATCCGTGACTATGGAATCTAGTGAGCGAAGGAATTCCGGCAGCTGGGCCGTCCCAAATTCGTCCAACGCATCTATACAAATAAAGGTATGCCCATGGAACTTGAGAGTTGTCTGTAGTAGTCTGAGGATTTCGTGAACTGAAAGACCTCGGCCGTTGAAACTTTCGTTTGCCTTTTGATCAATCTCCTCCGGAATAAAATCCAGCCCACCGACTACCTGTTTGAGGAGACTGACAAGCATATGCGCTGTGACTTGCGATTGTTGGATCTGGAAATTGCAATAAAGATGAAGGACCGATATTCCTTCTTCCCTCCTCCTCTCAGACAGTTTATCAATCACTAGGGAGCTGGTATTCTTGTTAGTGATACTGATACCTTCCTCGGATTTGTTTACCTACCTTAAATATGTCTTTCCGGCTCCCGGGTCCCCACAACAGAACAGAGTACGATTCACAGCTCCATCCTTGCAATACCGCCACTCCAAAAACTCTTTTTCTCCGAGAACCCAGTCTCCAATCCCCTTGAGTCTTCTGCGGCGGATTTCCTGGTGTCTTTGACCCTGTTGCCCCCCCTGCCACTCTAAGGATGATAACCACTCTAGAACCTGGCGTTTCCTATCCAGTGGCGATATTATAGTACAGTTATTCCAAGTGTTTGAGCTATTGTCGATATTTCCACAGTTGGTACTTCCGTTCCAATTCCAAGTGTTGTTATAGCTATTCTCGATATTTCCAGAATCAGTATTTCCACTCCTGCTCGAATTTCCGTGTGTAGTATCGCGCATGTTTTAAATCATTTCGTGCAGCGTAAGGTCAGTATCAGGTATGAAGAGGGTGATAGAGGGTTTCCGGAAGCCAGGCAGTTTCTTATTCAGCTAAGTTCTAAGAAAAGGGGGGGTAGCCGGGCGATCGAAACTAGAATAATTAAAGCATGCAAAATGGAATCGAAAATTCGGGAGGAGAGCAGACGATAACAATGTTGACCTGCTCAGCCTCCCTGAAAGACAAAAACAAAAAAGGCGCCAATACCAGTCGGAGGAGGTGACCCCAACCACATCCAGTGCTTTCCTCGAGTAAACTGACCCAATTGTTCCAGCACTGCCCACAATTTACGATCTCTCAGACTTAATCATTTCTATGCTAAGAAAAGACCCACCACCCATGAGTTGTGGAGCGAATCCCCCTCTTCTCCCGAAGTCTGCCATACACTCGAGCACGCTTCCCTAACTATTCTACGATAACTTACTGGTATCCCGGCGGCGGTAGACTGGATATCCCAATTCAGTTGTTACCCTACCGTAGGGCTCATGCTTCAAGATCGACCAAGTCAGGACGGACTCGCTTCATCACCCTTGTCCTGTCCCCAGCGAGATAATATTTCTTATCCACCTTGACGACATTGTCAAATTCCCATTTTCTTACGGGAGGGGGCAAGCACGGCACCTTCGAATCGCTCAACACCAGAGCTGAAGCACCAAGTATTCTCCATTGTCCGCGACTAATGAATGATCTGGCAAAGCATGTTTGCCTCCATACCCCGCTACATGCTAAACGCGCATCGGGGTAGGAGTATGTTGCTTCCCATTATGTTTATCGTACTTGGAATGTGGTCAAATGCTAATTCTAATTTCTACACATAGAATCTCTCTCCTCCCGACATATGATATAGCCCCCGAACCGACATTGGCCCCGACACAAGTTTACCACACGACACAACCCCCCGCCCCCCCTTTTCGAGAAGAACGTTCTTCTACCTTTCCTCTCGCACCCGTGCTGGTCTTTGTTCGCGAACGATAGTAGCCTCGGATTGCTGTATCGTGCTGCCCGCTCCGGCTCTCTTGGCTGTGAAATTATTATATCCCCACTTCTACGTGCTGCGTGCCGATATACTTTGGGCTTTCGTAATCCGATTCCTGGGCCATGGCGATAGTGGTGGAATGGTAGGTGGTTTGCGCTGAGTTCCCATATTCCGGTGGGCAGCTTTAGAGATAGCCGGGAGATCAGGTTTATACCGGTAGTCTATGGCACTGGTAATTTAACACAAACTAGTATTTATATAATGCACTATAGGAAAATTCGAAGTTACAGTTATCGCCACTACTACGCGAGATCGCTTTAGGTTAAGGATTTGTCTCATCCTTGGTCCATCAGAATCCACTTCTTCGGGAGCTGCAAGATATGATACTGGGCCTTTACGTGGTAATATAATACGTGATACAATCATGATATTACACATTTCATTGCAGCCATGCCCCCCAAACTCCACCAAAACAGTATTAGAAAACAAACGAAATGCCTCTAACCCCTGATAAACAAGTAAAACCATGTACTGTGCTCGGCGCTCTCGTCTTCTTCACCCGGAAAACTCCAGCTCACCCACCTCCCCCCTTCTCATCTTAGCATCACTGCCGCGTCGTCGGGCGTGCTGAGTCTCCGTCTCGCACTCCCTTTCCATCTTCTTGAGCTCTCGCTTCCACCCCTTAATGCCCTCCTGTCGCCAGGCTTCGTCCTCGCCCTCCTTCCTACCAACCCCTTCATCCGCCATTTTCAACTGCTCGGCAAGTTCCCGCGCTCTCTCCCGCTTCTCAGCCCAGTGCTTGAACTTGGTGTCGTCACCGAAGCAGTACCCGTACCCATCGCAGTAGCAGACATGCTCCACCGGACAATACACCGCTTTATCCGCGTTCCTCTCCAGGGACGGGGAAGCGAAAATGAAGTGCCAGACATACTCCATCACTCTTCCCGAGATCTCATCGCTGAGCGGGGTATCCGTGACCCACTTCCTCCACGAGATGTATCGCTCTTTGGCATGCTGGGTTATTCGCGAGCGGGTCACGGCGAATTGTGCGCAGCAGGGGGTACCGATTAGGTCCGGGACGCCGTCGCGCATCGTTTCTTGCGGGAAGAGGTCCACGAAGGATTCGTGCATGACAAATTCTTCCTTCTTGAAGTCGTCGTATTCTGGCGTGTTGGGTTTTATCCAGCCCGGGCAGCCAGGGTTCCAGTGGCAGCGGAGGTTCATGTATCCGTGCTCCATGACACGCCGGTAGTTTAGCTCCAGAAGCATCACGGGGGTTGAGGATAGTTGCAGGTCGTTGTTGTGCCAAGCTGTCGAGTGCGCGTGTGTGAAGATTGCGATATCTGGGAGGTCATCGTAGTAGTCTATTATGTAGGTTAGATATGCCTGCGCTTCGCGGCCCTTGTAGCTTTGTTAGCCTCCAGGAGTGGGAACGTGGGGGTGGGGGGCGGGGTTTACTTTGTTAATCGGGACCGTCAGTGTGCCCGGCGGTGTGTTGCTTTTATCGGAATCGATTAAATAGGTTTTAGTTATTATGTTGAGATCCTCCGAGAGGTACGTGAGCCATGTAACATCTTCGCTGCTCATGCGCGGGACAACAAGATGCTTCACGAAATTGTCGGGCATGAAGACGGAAACTCCGTGAGGAATAACGTCTTCCGAGATTGGATCTTCTTCGCTCTCATATTCTACCTTGCCTTCCGGCTTCGATCCAGCTTGTTCCACCGGTCGAGAGGGGGCGAGCGTATCGGTAGGGGGATGGTGTTCCACATTCGATGGGCCCGGTGTTGGAGTTGAATGGAAAATGCCGGAAAATGTGTACAACAGGAGAAAAGTAGCGACACAGGTGATGACAATTGCGCGGGCCCGTGAGACTGTTGACGCTGATACGGTAACTAGCATATCTGGCTAAAAACGTGATGGACGATGGTGCAAAGGTCCTGCTGCCAGCCGTTCTCGTTCCCAGGGTGTGGCCCGTCGGTCCTGAACATTCCACCTGGAGAAAAGTCAATTTAATATTTGAGCATGCAAGGACCCGAGCCAAGTAATCAATATAGCATCGTCCCTGGCGATACCTGGTAAGGCGATTGACTACGGTAGGAGAGAAGTCGAAGAATGGCAGTGGTGGGAAGAAAAAGGGATAACAACAACAAAAGACGCCCAGGCGAATGTTCGGCGAAAGTGCCCTATTTAAGTGAGGGAAAGGAGAGCAAGCAACATAAGAGCATGAAAATTATATCGTAGTCGCATGCCAATCGGATTCTCGGAGTGCAGGCTGAGGGGAAAACAGGTAATTAGCGATTAGAGCTGGTAGCCATTTTGGGTGTCGATGTCAGGGTGATGTGGGACAAACTCTTGTAACGGATCTGGGAACTGACTCTTCTACACCGAAGGACAAAAGTGCATGAGTTTTTCTGCAGTGCAACCATGGAAAGAAAAATGTTATAATTGAAGAAAGAAAAAAACATCTTCGCATCCGAAATACCGGTAAAGCACACAAAGCACTAATTACCACCACCATCCCTCTATGAACCTCTTAGATAGTGTCCCTGCATGCTCAAGTCGAGTCTCTCTCAGAACTAGCAATTTCTTCTGGTAAAAATGAAAGTCGGGCTAGGATTGTCCATCACCTACATATTAATTGATGGGTCTGCCGGGTAACTTAATTCAACTTATAAAGTAAGGCGATGGTTGCGTCGTACGAAAACTCATGCACCTTTCTCCTCGGCCGTACAAAAAGCTTGGCAGAAAACAAGTCGCACTCTGTATTCGGGTTAGGGTTTTTTTAGTAAGAAAAGACTACCGTATCATACCTTTGTCTTTCAAGAAATGCTCTCTGATTGACAGACTAATTTATTCCGGTGCTCGAGTAGTACAGCCCTGCTACCTCTGGGGGGCTCCTGCCACCTCCCTGAGGAGAGTATCGTACTAATAAATCATCAGATAGTCCTGAAGCAACCAAGTTTGGCTTGTGGTCGGAGCTCTTCCCCCAAATGGTTGAGGCTCTGGTCCGCGGATGGTTGAGGCTCTTTTCTGGCTTGGCGATCAGCAGAGCCGCTTCAGCAGGGTGTTCAGCTCACACATGGACTTGTGCGAGTTGTCTGGCTTGGCTACACACACCAGATGATCGACCCGCACCATTTCGAGTGCAGCACCATGATAATCGCGACTTCGCATCATTCGAGTCTCTCTACCCCATCCCATCGTGTGCTGACCAAACCACTCTTGTTAGACACATCGATGGCACGCTAAACCATGTACAAAGTTCCACAGCCACTCAGCAAAAGTCTTTGTGAAGCGAGGTTTCCCTTTGCCCCGGCACGGAGGTCCCAATCCTGCAATACCCCCCCCCGGCTAGACTGTCGTAACCTCCGCCGCGGAGAATCTCCATCTCACGGAGGCCTTTACAATATGCGTTTATAAACTAGGATGGAAGTTCCTAGCCACACATCGGCGGTATAAAGAAAATTCCAAAAACCAAGAAACATGTGGCACCGCTCAAGCTGGTAGTGGAAGCAAAAATAGTGCTCGGCGGTCCTGATAGAATTACAGTTTTCAGCTCTAAAGGTACTAGCTCCGCTCACCGTGTGAAAGAAAGTATCCCTTGCTTGTAGGGGGGTGATAATTCATGATGGTCCGTGCAGTAGGCGCAGATCGCTAATGAGCTGACCACAGTGGAACACGGAACCCAGCGGAACCCCTCCCCCCCCACAAGTCGTCGTATAGTGATAAACACAAGATCCTACTACTCGTACACCTTGCGAATACCACTAGCTACCGGTAGGCTTGTATAAAACCATTTTAAATCTCGATGGAGAGGTGGTTTCGTACATGGCCCACCTAGGAGGAAAATAGAACCCGACGCGCATCCTCAAATACACAATTAACCCCCGGCATTGGTGACAGGAATATCATGTATTTATTTAGCTTAGCTCCTCTTGAGTGACGTCTTTCCGCACACAGCCCTCCTCATACGCTACCAAAGCATCATCCTCAAGTCTTTTATCCAACTATCCTCCGATCTGTGCGGGCTACTGGCCTAAAATCCGTTTGCTCGGGGGAGAAACTAGCTTGTCCGCATTTCCTGCAATATGAACTCCAACGGCGGAAGCTATTATTGCCTAACTTTAGGCTTTATGATGCGAGCTAACACCTTCTGATATTGGACTTTATGACTGCAATCCGCGGTCGGATATTATTTATAATAAAGTAGCGTATGGTGTTTTTTCTACAAGTATCACTAGTGCCACAGAAAGTAATAAGGTTTACCCCGCCTAGCCGGGATTGTAGCGACCCGGGAATTATGGAATACCCTAAAATAAAATAATCCTCCCAACCCGCCTCTAAGTGGATATTTCAAAGTAGTATATCGCATGAATCCGAAGAACCCTCCCCCCTAGAACCTAGAAATACTGGCGGGAGTTGCCAAATATCTGCAGTGCTCGTGGGGTTACACTGGTCAAAGCGGACTAACCTCGGCCTTGTATCATAGTCATGGCATCTCCAAAGTTCGTAGGCTTGGTAGATACCTAGAGGCGCCGCTAGTCTTTCGCGGTATTCAATATAGTTGATATTTTCTTTCTTTCAACGGGCGGCAGATAGCTTCAGATTCATAAAGATACCTGTAGATACCTGCGGATATACATAAACATTTGCTTATAACATGCAATATTTGAAGATATCTTCTGCTCGTTTAGCCCCGAAACAGGGGAAGAGAAGCCAAAGGCATTCGAGCAAGCTAAGGTGCCGAGAAAAGTGTGAATGCTTCGTAATACTCAATTGTTCAATATACGATATTCCCAAAGTGTATATGGACTTCCCCCACACCACCCCGACAAGTAGTCTGCTCTTTGATTACAAAGCAATTCCCCCCCCCCTCAAAACCACATCAGTATCATTACCCACCACAAATCTCTAGGATAACATTTTTCCATCTGGCCTCGCTCCCAGCGTGGCGCTCTCCGAGCGCTCTTTGTCATGATAATTCAGTATGGCGAGTCTTTTCTCCCTTTTTCTGGGCCCGGTTATTTGGTTGGACACGAGTGCTCGAGGAGAATCCTGGTTTAACTTACGCTACTGATCTGCATTGGGATATGCCGTCGGGGGTGCTTTTATTGCGGGGATAAATCGCAGTGGCGGCACAACAGCTCGATCTGGACTCAGGGCTCAGACTAAAGGGTACGTATAATCGGAAAGTTCATTCGCTCGTCTACCAAAACAAAACTAACTAAACTTAAGTCTATATAAGAATAAAAGTATCTCAACCATTCTATCGTCTGCCACACATATCGATCTCTCCTTCAGGCATATCCCCATGATAACGATAAAGGAAAGACATCACCAGAAAACCCTTCTGTCTATCCTTTCTTCTAGAACAAATGAAACAACTAAAACAATTCTTCCGTCTTGTTCCTCATCAATACACTTTCCTTGTCTCTGACAACTATCCACTTCCGTAAACTCTAACAGCTTTAACCTATGACTGCCGTTATAGGCAATGGTCAAGATAACATGTCACGCTGCTATGGTATGTACAGTAGATGCGGGCACCGCCATTACATGGGCCCAAGTCCCGTTCGAGGCGTGTCAATTTATACGCAGTTCCTGAGTAAGTCACCACAGTCAGAGCATCCATTACCTTGCCTGTAGGGCTTGGGTGCATATCGAGCTCTTCGGATTTATATGCTGTACACTACCGGTAGAATGGGAGTCAATTTCATGGCCGGAAGACCGCTTCTTATTGCAGATTAATTCCCTTGATGCGCGGGACGAAAAAGTGTCGGTAGTTCTCCCTCACCCTCAAGCTCACACCTGGAGAGTAACGGCATCTAAGCACGGCCCTTTACTAAATAGGGATAGTAGAAGCTAACCCCGTTCATACCGGTCCCCCCTCAAGTATCAGAAACATCATACTCGCACTGCTTATTGTTTCTCTATATCTGAAGAAAAAAGAAAAAGAAAACCCTCACATCTACCCATCACATGGTAGGGACAGAGGGGAACGAAAGAGAAAAAAAAAGTAAGGAATATGCGAAGAGGATGTACAGCTGTAAAAGAACGATACAAGTAAATAATATTATGACCGAAATTCGAAGCCACGAGAGCTCATCTCAAACGCAGCAGAAACACCTCCCACGAACGTTAAATTCGAGGCTATGAATAGGAAGCTAACGGAGATGACTCAGCAACATACGGTAAGAAAATCGACCAAGAGCTTTAGGTGGGTGTGTAATATATATGCGCATTCTGATCGCATGTGATTTCCTTCCGCCGGAGAAGATATTTAAACTAGGTCGGAGTAGCAGGTTTACTCTAGAATAGGAGGAAAGACGATTACCAGGAGGCGGAATTGGAAAAATCTCGGAGGATGGATGGGATGGCAGTGGTGGCTGCTGGTGTGTCTGTGGAGATACTACAGGCCTTGAGGAAGTAGCGCATAGGTTATCGGTATCTGAACGGGGTAAGGAGGGAGATGCCTCCTCGGTTTTAGGCGGTTATGAAAGAGCAGACATATTCTGGGGGTTGTAGTAGTGCTACCGCTCCCGCATAGCTGATCTCAGAAACGTACTAGCGCGGTGTCCAAGAAAATGGGTCCATCTTGTCGGGGTTGACCCAGCCCTGACTACTCTCTCGTGCCTTTAGTAATAGTTCAAATGAATCGTGTCCAGCCGGCGGAACCTAATCTGTCGAGCTTGACCTCGGCCCCCCGGAGCAGTATTTCCACCACTCCCTCATGCCCATTCTTAGCAGCCAGCACGAGAGGTGTATTTTCAACGCAATCCTCCTGGCTTATCTCACGATCTTCCACAGCTACTAAACCAGCTATAATGCCAGCAATTCCGGACAAAGATGCACAATGCAGTACACTGAATAGGGAAAGGTTGTCCAAATCGATGCCTTGAACATACAGCTCTCCCAAGAGGCCTTTGGTGGATACGTTGTTATTAAAGTCGTCAAATAACTTAAGCGCAAACAATTTCGCACAATTGGAAAGCACCCTTTTTGCGTTTATTCCCTAATATATATTCTATTGCCCCATGCACATCCAGAGGGATCCTATCCTAGTCTAGTCTATGGCTTAGGCGTGGGACTTTGGAAGAGAAGTTGAAGGCATCCCGGTAGGATTGAAAGCTAAGGAACGTGTGGATACTGCGCAATTTTCTATTGTCAGATATGGTCCAAAATGCTGATAGATCATCCCACATTCAGAATTACTATCCGGTTGACAAGCGGTTCCCCCCCCCCCCACTTCTGAATCATTACCCCCCTCCCCCTTAAATCCTGGACATTTTGCATCCTAGTCTCAACCCCGCCGTGTTGGCTCTCCGGACACTCTTCTTCCTGATGATTCTGTGTCACGGGGTGTTTCTTGTGTTTTGGCCTTTCTTCCCTTTCTTTTTCAGACCCCATTATCGGGTTGGATAAAATAGGTTTGGGGAGAATCTAAGTATAATAATACATACCCTACACTCCAGGAGTTCAATGCAATCTGCCCCTAGGGGTCTTTTTAATACACGGCGACAAGTAACGGTAGAGGTGGAAATGCCACGCCAGTTATACTTGTTTAAGTGCGCCGGTGCATATCCGCCCAATCCATATCAATAGATATATGTGCATTGTGAAAACTCCAGACAAGCAGGCCAATCATTTTCGATCACTCGGATATCTTCTGATACCCGGTGTTGGAATATGCGGATATCATACTGTATTATTCTAGTATTGTGAAGCTCACGATGCTTGGCAGGTGAGCTAGTGAACTAGCGTTGAGAGGTCTGAGGGACTCTCAATATGGACAGCTACAATAGGGGTACTCGGGTATATAGCAACCCCCCCGAGCACTATAGTTAATCAAGCAATTCTTCTATCGCATTTTCCTCTCTTGCTTGTCGATATCTCTCCTAGGATTTCAACACCCGGAGACTTGCAAGAACTGGGTTAGGTAGCCACGAGGCACCGGACTAGGGCCGATAGTTGGGCTAGGTGAGCCTCTGAAAGTCCGCTAGTCGGGTTAGCCACTTGCGAGCACTAGACATTTGAGCCACCCACAAAGGGGCCAAGTGGAGCAGAGATTACAACAAATATTAAGCCCCTTTAAAGAAGCAACCTACCAGCCTTATCGCGGAGACCAAATTCAGCATATGCGGGCTAGGGGAATTTATCAACATGAGTTGAGCAACGCTCCCCGAAATCATACACTGTATGGGCGACCTACACATAGGAGTGTGTGTGAAGGGCGGGCCTGGCTATCTACAGGATTCTTCGAGTTTATAGTCTTCGGTGCTCATAGAATTGAAGTTAATTCCGCTGTGAAACCACCCTTTACGATATTGATTCACTCGGTGGACAAAACTATAAAGAGTAATCGCCTTCCAACTTGACCCTCCAGCTCACATCCGGAGGGCAATGGCATATAAGCATAATAATAATTCTTGAACCGTGTCGGCAGTGGAGGCCGGTCACCACCATCATATCTTAGTCAAAAGATAGCTTTACGTCACTCGTCTTCACGTATCAAAAATACTTGCACTTCATATCATTTCTTTATATCTAGAAGAAGGAAAAACCCCTTACGTTTAAACTTTGGACGGTAGGGAAAGAGAAAAGTAAAAAGATTAACAGCAAATATAGGGCCAAGATTCAAAGCCATAAAAGAATAACAAAAGTGAACATGATGGAAATTTCGAGTGACAAAAGCTTATCTCAAATGCGATAGAACTACCCCGCGCCACCGCCAAACTCATGAACAGAAACTAACAAATATTAACCCGGTAACAGAAGAAAATCGAGATAAATTTTTAGCCGGGTGTGTGACATAGGGCCACCCCATCCTAGACCATTTCCCTCCACCGGAAGAAGATATCTATACTAATTTTCTGTGGCTAGGTTGCCCAGGAAGGGAGGGAAAGACGGCAATTCCCAGGAGGGGGGATTTTGAAATGCGGGAGGAAGTTGGAAGGGAGTAAGAGGAGGGAGGCAATGGTGGCGGTAGACGTGCCCACGGAGTTGTTACCGCCGTTGCGGAAATGGTACACACTTTAGGTTGTCGGTATTTGAAGGCGGTAAAGAGGGAAACGCCGCCTGGATCTTAAGCCGCGTTAGCGGTAGCAGATTCTAGGGGCTGTACTCGAGTAGTAACGCTATCACTCCCGCGTGGCCACAATCAGAAGCGTACCAGAGCGGTGTCCGACTTAACCTTCCCTACTTGTCGGGGTTGTCGTTGTCCCGTTGGAGCACCCCATCATGCCCCCTCCAGGTGGCCGGAAAGGGTGGCCAGAAAGAGTGGCCAGAAAGAGTGGTGTTCCGCCTTCCCCGTCTGGCGCACTGGGGTTGACACCGTCCCGTTGGAGTAGCATTTTCACCACCCTCTCATGCCCCATCCGGGTGGCCAAACTGAGTGGCGTGTCGCCTTCCCAATCTGGCGCACTGGGGCTGACATCGTCCCGTTGGAGTAGTGTTTTCACCACTCCCTCATGTCCCATCATGGCTGCATAACTGAGTGGTGTTTGGCCGCCCATGCCTGATGTGTCGGGGTCGACGTCGCTCCGTTGGAGTAGTACTTTCACCACCCCCTCGTGCCCTCTCTCGGCAGCATGGCTGAGTGGTGTTTCGCCGTTCCCATCTCGCTCGTTGGGGTTGACGTCGTCCCTTTGGAGTAGTATTTTCACCACTCCCTCAAGCCCCTTCTGGGCAGCATAACTGAGGGGTGTTTGAAAGTCCCAATCTGACCGATCGGGGTTGACGTCATCCCGTCCAAGTAACATTTTCAACACTCCCTCATGCCCATTCCCGGCAGCAAAACTGAGTGGTGTTCGGTCCAACTTACCCCGCTTGTCGGGGCTGCTGTCGTCCTGTCCAAGCAGTATTTCTACCACCCTCTCGTGGCCATTTCTAGCAGCCCACACTAGTGGTGTATTACAAACGCAGTCTTCCTGGTTGATATCACAACTTTTCACTTCTACCAAAACAGCTACAATCTCGGCAATCCCGAACAAGGAGGCACAGTGTAGACCACTAAACGGGGGAATCGTATCAGAATGAGTACAGCTATGGTATGGCTCCACCTCTTTTAAGAGGATTTTGATGGATATGTGGTTACTGTAGTCGCCAAATAAGCTCAGCGCGAGCAATTTCGAACAATCCGAGAGCTCCTTTTTTGCATGCATTCCCCAATACAAAGAAGAATATTTAAGAAACGGTGTGCTTTGGAGATCGGAATTTCCGGGACCGATATCGGGCCTGGCGGAAAGAGCTTTGACCTGGTCAGAATTGAGATAACTTAAGCAAGTTTCCGCCATTGTGGAATGAGCCAAACCAAAAAGCTCTGGATGGGCCCGGAAGTACTCCTGAAGTGTATAGTGGGTCAACCGGACTGTAGAAGTCTCTTTGTCTATAGTGATAAGTCCTTGACAACAGGCTAGTAATAGCCCTATTGAAGGGACATTGTAGTAATCGAGATTCGGCGACCCAATTTCGACTGATAGAGCGTGGCACAGTTCACTGGCCTTCAAGGGACACTCCGCATGAGAGATCCACATCAAAGTAGCCATACCGAGCCTCGCTTTCTCCCCGCCCTGTGCCTTTATCCGACTCAACGTCGCATCGTAGGCATCTCCGAGCCCTAAGCCATCGGTTATTGCGGCGAGTATTTGCCTCCTGCGACGGATGGTGGTTTCTTGCAGGATCGCATCGATGTTTAGTGAGACGAGTAGGAATCTAGATGAGTATCTGTTAGCAGATAACTCGAGGTAGTTTCCCTAGTACCATTGCTTTGCCTACATTGCGGAAACATCTTCGGGGATTTTCTGAAGGATATCGGCCTCCAGACTACTGTCCATCGCATCCGGGTTTGTGTCCTCGTCTAGCTTAGTGTGAAGATATCCAATAATATCGTCCCTCTTGGGGCTTATTGATAGATTCGTTACTTTTCCGGCAAGACGCCTGGCGAACTCGGGTCCAATTTGCGGTCTTCCAGTGATAAATATTCGAGCACCGGGAGAGGCTCGGAGAATTTGATATAGCGAATCAAGGAGTTTAACTCGGTTCCCTGGCACGCATTCGTCGAGGGCGTCGATGCATATGAATGTGGGCTTTTCGGAGGAGGTAATCTGGAGCATCTTGACGATATCGGCAAGCTGTGGCCTCCTTCCGCCAATCACCTTTTTCTGGTCTTCATACGCTTGCGCTATTTCCTCCGGTACCTTTTCCATCCCGTGTACAACCTGTTTGAGTAGGGCACCCAGAACACTCGTCGGCGACTGCTCCTTTTGGTCCGCAAAGTCAAAGTAAAAACACATAACGGCGACATTTTGTCCTCTGGCTCGATCGCACAACGTGTCTATCACTAATGAACTAGCATCGCAGCGTGTCAGCGCTTGCTCCCCCCCTCTTCCTCGTGGTTCGCTCTTGTTACCTAATAAAAGTTTTTCCAACCCCCGGGTTTCCTTCGCAAAACAAAACTGGGTTATTCGATTCACTTCCCCCACTACCGGCGCACCAGCTCTTAAATTCCTGAGTTTGTAAAAGCCATTCTCCTATATTTTCGACTCGGCGGTCTCGGATGTCGTGATGCCGTAGGGTGGGATCTAGTGGGGATAGCCAGGCAAGGATATTAGATCGGTCATCGGCGATGGTAAAGTTATTCGACACGTTAACCGTGTTTGAGGTGTTGGTGTTGTTACTGAAGTATTGTGACATTGTGTGTATGGCGATTAGGAGATTGTAGATGACGGGTGGTGAGTTGACGACCAGGGATCCTGGGCGCTGAGAAAAAGTGGGGTCGCCTGTGGAACCTCATTGCTGCCTGTGGGTCTCTACAAGTACTCGAGCACTTGTAGTGAATCTCCTCTACCGGTACATTTGTTCCAAAAACGGTAGTTCAGCAGGGAATGCCTCACCTCTTCAAATGCCATCCAGCAGCACAGCAACAATTTTGCCCTGCCATGAATAAACCCTAGAGAGCCAGCGGTGGAGTCGGCTCTGCCTGTACTCTACTGTACCTATCCTAGCACTAATCAAACTTTATGAGTGAATCAGTAAAATTTACATCCAATACGTTTACAATGATCTACTTTCCTACCAACCGTGGGACGGATTCGTCAAGGCTAGCCTAAGGAGTGATTCGGCGAGTCATTAAATATGCTAAGGAATAACCTTTTGTCAGAACCTAGGATTATTTATGATCCAAGATTTACTCCTGAAGCGAATGGCCAAGACAGCGGAGTAAATCTCTGATGAAAGACCCTCTAAGAAATTACAATGTGGACGGTAGTCTTATGTAATGGGGTAAAATCGGGTGAAATACACTACCGTACGGTACCGGACGTCCCTATCGTGCACCAAATACAGCGAGTTAGAATACTATAATAAGATCTGGCACGCCCTGGGGCCGATCTTATTGTATCTGGAAAGCGCTAGCCTTCCTCACCAGCTTTTGTCTCTGAATAGGCCTAACCGAGATTGTCTTAGACAGGGGTCAAAACACAATGCACCATACGCGGCCCTGGGACCGCTGGGGAAGTTCGCAGGTTCTTGTCTCCAACTATCTAAGCGGCAGAGACTGGAGTATATATAAATCACAACAAAGTCATCCAGCTATTCTTCCATCGGTCACCACATATCCGTTCCCTTCCAGGCATGCATCCGACTCTTCCATTTTCCTGGCAGGGGAGGTATTAATTCCAAGCGCATCTCTGCAGTCTATTCGAGAAATGAAATGATAACCTGGGCATGCCGGGCGGCGTAGGGTGCCCTAAGGGAAATATCGTAGTGGGCAAAGGGTGATTAGGCGAGGTGGAATATTCCTTCCGAACGCTCGCAGGTCGTTATCGCATAGCTATATGGGAGCACTCATGAAGGCAGGGGTGCGTACCGCATGAACCCGCAAATCCCGCTACTCGAGTGCTCGGTTTGGGTGCGGGTAGAGGTATCGAGCATGTAGGCTCTGCAGTTGGCCTGGATAAGTTGGAGTGAAACTAACCCAGGCTTTATAGTCCCTGGTTCACGGTATCCAATGGCGCCGTTGGTCTCCCGGGATATTCGATAAAGTTAGGCCGCGAGATATTTTTTTCTATAGTCAGCGGATAGTTTCAGATACTCACAGATATCTTCAAATACCGATAGATATTCGCTAATAGTCGCTAAGGGGATGCAATATCAGAAGGTATTGTCAGTGGACAAAATTAACCGCGGATCAGAGATCGATGGCAACCCCCCCCGTTATCACCCTGCACTTTCAACACCATTTAAAAAACTTTATCTAGCTCAAATATTAATTGCTACTATGTATTCTAGCTTATACTATTTTTTTCTCTCTTGGCCCCAGCAATCGCGGTGTTGTTGTTGTCATAGCTTAAGTTTTTCCCTCTTGGTTGATCCGCGGTTAATTTTGTCCACGCACCATATTTTCCAACAGTTTAGGTCTGGAACATCCCAAGAGAAATTGAAGGCATCCCGGTGAGTTTAAAAAATATGGAGGGGCGTGAATGCTTCGCAATTTCCATTTGTTCAATAAATTAGTGAAATGTAAATAGATCGCTCGCATGCTTAAAAGTACGTTGTGGTTACCATACCATCCCCCCCTCCAGCTCAGTGTTATTACTCACCTTAGATTCCAAACATTTTCCCTTTCCAACCTCTTTTCGCATCGCAAGGTATCTCTTTTTTGACCATTATTATCAGGTTAGACAAAGGGTTAGGGGAGAATCCAAGTGTGCACTCCAGACCTGCAATGGAATCTGCTCCCGGAGGTCTTTCAGCCCACCACCACAAGCAATAACTGAGGCGACACATTGCTGCAGTGTACTCGCATAGATACGGAACAATGAGTACACGGCCTACGAGTAGGGCTCCATTGAACCCGTGTCAAGGAATCATAGACGCACATCCTAAAAACTCGCCCCCTGTAGCAATGTAATCATGGTCGATCACTCGGAAGTGTGCTGATATCAGGGCCGCTCCCCGTGCTCAGCTAGGAAGCCCCCAGAGGCCCGACCGCAGCCGACTGGGTCAGCTGCTGGAAAAGCACTAGGCCAATTGGCCGGTTGGAGAATATTTACTATGGGTTGTAAACTGATATTGTAGAAGCGCATTTTAAAAGGATGGCTATTTAATATCACCAGGATTCGGAACGTGTTCGCGGAAATTGATGAATCCTAAAGGAAAGCACGAAGAAAAGGAACAACCGTGCAATCGCAAAAGACTCTATATGGAGCAGTGGATGATAGAGGAACGAACGTCTGAACGGCTACTCCCTCTCTAGATAAGGACAGGCTAGGAGATATATCTCTCCACCTAATTAACAACAACCTGACACTCCCGAAATGCAAAAAACTCCCTAAGGAAACACACGCAATCTAGAACTATCCTGACCTCCCCTCATCTACCGTGCTCCTAAAGCCTGTGCCCTGCCAGTGCGCCAACTCCCCTATGCCTACTAGTGACATAGGGTATGAATGAAACAATAAAACCAAATACCCGATGCCTCATACCCTATGACATCAACAAAACCATGAAAGAAATATCCTATGATATGCCGAGCGGCATGGGGTGTGAGAACAACCCAGAACAAGCGCCTAACCACCGGAAACCACAATGCACCATGGCCTATAACCGTATCTCTCTTGGCCGCATATCCGCTAACATGCATATCCGCCTAACCACCTAACCGCATGCCCTATAGGCAATCCAACAGAAATAAGGGTCAACTTCACGGTTCAAGGGCTCCTTACCATCTTAATTCTTCGGTAAGAGAGGCTAAAAAGTGCTGGTAGTGGCCCATTTTTCACCCTCAAGCTCATACCTGCCGGGCAATAGTATCTAAGTTAAGCGTAACCTTCATTAGCACGTTTCCGTTCCAGAACCCGGACGGCATCATACCATAGTTAACAGCTAGCTTTCCCGTTGCTTTCCACGTACCAAAAATACTTGATTGTATTTCTCTATATTTAAACAACCCTCACAACTATGCTATAAAAGGTAGGAAAGGGGTAAAAAAAAAGAAATAACAAATATGCGACGGGTATTTATGACTACAGAAGACCAACAAGAGTAAATAATTATGATGAATTTCCCAAGCTAGAAGGGCTTCTCTCAAATGCAGCCGGAACACCCCCCCCCCAACCAACGCCAAACTCTGGATTATAAATGTAAAAAAACTAACAAGACCCGACTCGATAACATGAGAAAATAGATATAAAGTTGTAGAGGAGAATGATATATGTGTGCATTCCCATTGTATGTGGTTTCATTCGTCTAAGGGGAGATATTTGAGATAAGGTTTTGGGGCAAGGTTACAAAGGAAGGAGAGGAAAGACGGCAATTTGACACAAGGCAGCATTTCAATCTATGGAGCGAGGTTGGGAAGGGGAAGGGAGGCAGGCAGTGGCGGTGACAGGCATGTTTGTGGAGCAGTTGCGGTCCTGGTAAAAGGGCACATAGGTCATCCGGACCTGAGGGTCCTGATGGGGGAGATAACTCCTCAGCCTTAGGCTGCGCTAGAAGTAGATGCTGATTGTAGTAGCGCTACCACTCCACCATGTCCCTCCTCGAAAGCGTGCCAGAGCGGTGTTTGGCCCTCGTTGTCTGGTTTGTCGGGGTTAACGTCGTCCTGCCCTAGCAGCATTTTCACCTGTTAAAATGTACGATTTCCTATTCTGTATTAGAACGGTCCTGTATGAACTAGTGGATTCTAGAAGTTTCCTTGGGGTATTATTAATGTTCGTGTAACATCAGATGGATATAAAAGGGGGCTGGATTCCCTTTCATTTAGATAGATCACGCAAGCTTGGAATATACTTCTACAGTCTTAAACTATATTGTGTTCTTAATATTGTTACCAACCTTCTACGAAGACAAGTACAATATCCCACATATTTTCAGGTTATGAGCCCGGGTTAGTTAGATACTTCTGCTACCCGTATAACATAGCTGTTCAAGACATAAGATACTCTTCTTTAAGCAAAGCGTGATATACCATCCTCTATTCATACTTTCTCCTCCTTCAAACTGGCTAGAAAATACTACGACGCCGAAAGTTTCTACCTGTGCCCACGTTGCAAAAAGAAAAATACTGATTTTTCTCTCCTCCCTCTCATCCGAAAAACACCCATTGACATCTGCTGTCCAAGGAACTACCTTGACATACGAGCTAAGACAATATACTGTTTGCGACACTGTCACGACAGCAAATACGCTAGAACCGGCATAAGATACAAATCCAAAGCCATTTAAGCGATGTCTTCCTCCGACAAGAAATCCGCCTTCTCCCTTACGATCAAAGATTACCCCAAACTCACCGGTAAAGCCGACTATCTCACCTGGGCCAAATCATGGCAATGGGCCTTCAAATCAGCAAAGCTATGGTCTATCGTCAACGGTGAAAAAGTGAAACCGGAAGTAAGAGAAGAAGGAAAGTCGTCAGACTCTACGGTTAAGACAGCAACAGAATGGGAAGAAGAAAACACTCAGGCAATGTTTCTCCTTATACAAGGAGTATCGAGCACACTACAACCAGACATAGTCTCCTACGAAACCGCCGCCGAAGCCTGGCAAGCAATGAAAGACAGGTTCGACAAAGAAACACCAAACACTGACATTATCTCCCTCAAAAACGTACTTCTCAACGACTTCAAAATCGGACAAAACATCGCAGATCATACTACCAACTTCGAAAACGCATGGAACAGACTAGAGACACGAAGCAAACAAGCCACCGATAACAAGAAATCCTTTCTCTACATCACCAGACTCATGTGTGAATCAGAGGAATTCAAAGGGGCCGTCTATATCGCCTCTTTCATCAGCAAAAAAACGATTTACGTCCGGCGGACGCGACCCGCGTCCGGACGGATTGCGTCCGCCCTATGCGTCCCGTGCGCCCTGACCGTCCGCCGGATGTTTTTTCTCATCCCATGCGCCTGGT
>Ga0307509_10003999_pt1 | contig 21683 bp, 33 predicted proteins | sample 10_EM_MG_FD_202245 | JGI IMG/M metagenome (GOLD analysis project Ga0307509, IMG submission 202245) | Populus trichocarpa ectomycorrhiza microbial communities from riparian zone in the Pacific Northwest, United States - 10_EM | ecosystem: Host-associated > Plants > Roots > Unclassified | place... | reverse complement strand
AGGTACAAGGCCTGAGCAATTTCGCCGAAGATTGGAAAGGAGACCAGAGAAGCGTGCGACCTGTTACCAAACTTCTAGCTTGGCTTTTGAGCGGATACCTCTAAACGATACCCTGACAGCTTCCCGCTTAGTTTACTCTACCCCAAAATGAAGTGCCGTCGGTCGCACCTGCACACCACTCCACGAATTCACGTATTGCACTACATAGATTTACCACCTCTCATTTTCGGCATTAACTTACTCATAAGTAGACGCAAATCCACAAAGGTCTATCATCATGCACAAATTAACTTGCGAACTTTGCAGGTGAAAGTCCGTCTTGCAACACAAACGCGTGTATGATACCATACATACTATACCGTTATCCATTTCATTTTATTGCCTATCATGATGGAGGGCCGTGACCGGTTTATGGACATTCCAAGCGCAAGCACTCCTAGCACATATATCAATAAACTTTATTTGGTGCTACTTTTTGTCCTGGGACCGGGACCGACCGACATTTGAGTGCACCCTGAAACTCCCTGATAACTCATAGCCCAAATCCGTGACGGAGGGGTGTGGGTTCAAGAGGGCGCCGACTGCACCCAGAATCTGAGATAAACGTCCAACCCCGGGGGGGATTTGAATAGGCACTTAACCCAGGTCGTGCTGATTTAAGGGGTTCAACTACTGGGGTAGCCACTGCATTGAATTACACACGTATCAGACGCATAGCTCGCTAGGGTAACAGAATGAACCAGCCGCTACGAAGCATACATTTATCTTCTACTCTCAAACGATTCTCAAGGTTGGACCCTCAGCGAGAGACAGAGCGGGCCTGAAAGGGAAACAATCCTACGATACATGCTCGCAAATCGATTCTGAGGATGATCATATTTCAGTGGACTGCCAGCCTGGGTGAATATGTTCAAACCAAACTCAGAGAGCCGCTACGAGCTGAACGAGAGCTTGAAGATCATTGAACGATGCAAAATCATGAGTGGTGTCATGCCACTGGATGAGCTCCTGGACCGTCCCGCCTTCATCAAAAATTTCGCCGTACTGCCAATGGGGCCCGATCACGCCAATCCAATACATCTTTTCCTTGGCAGTTCCCGAGAAAGCGACGTCCGTCTCCCTTGCCAACTGGCACTTCAAAGCTTCGATCCCGCTGGGCCAGTGCTGTGTGTTCTTGAATTCGACGATCAAGACCGTCCGGAATGTGAGGGGCGGTGCGGATAGCTTGATGACCTCGATGATGAAGTCAGGAATGTGGTACTGGTCCTCGGCTTGGACGCGCTGTTTAGGAGTGACAAGGTACCCTTGTGTAGTCGGGAAGAGGCCCGTTAGGATGGCCGTCCACGGGCCGTACCAGGCGGTTTCCGTGCGCGGCGGCCGCGCTGTGTAATCCTCCAGTACGGCGCGGGTGACAAAGTCAAGCATGATGATGAGGCGTCGGGTTCAAGTCAACGTTGATGACTACGCGACGGTGGATTGGGAGTTATATGGGTCACAATTGCTGACTAAGTGATACCCAAGTAGACTGTGATAGTTGGACCCTACCAGCAGTACCTGACCAGTCTGACCCTCCACACCAAGAGCCAGTTCATAGTGGGTCAGACACATGATGACTCACTATTATTAGGCTCTTGGTGTGGGAGGGTCAGGTGCACTATTGTAGTGGATTGTGACAGGCAGAGTCACATCCCAAAAAAGGAGCAGTCAGTCCATTCTGCTTCACTTCCTGCTCCTTTGTGTGTTTTCAGATAACACACTCTGGTTCTACTGCATTTCTACCTTCCAAATTCAAACTTATGTGCAGACAATCTGTCTGTTATATTAACATTGATGATAGTATCATCTATGTATTCTTCTCCCATACAGAACTCAACTGCTACTGTATTTTGAATATGAGCCAGAATGTATGTGAGCACGACTTGCTCTACATTATTTGCTAGGGTTGACACCTGGAGGTGTCCCCAGTGCCCTCGATTTCGAAGCTTCATTATTGCTTCTGACAGCCCTCCCGCTCGATTCCGCCACAGTCCGCGCAGGTATCGGTGGTATGATATATTCAAATTTCCTCGAATCAAGAGTGAATGTCACAGGTCCCTATGTTTCCCCAGGGGCAAAATCAGAACAGGATAGAATGATGCAATCCATGGGCTCTCACTTCATTGGTCAAGCTGACGTTCATCATGGCTCCAAATTTTCCGTCTGTTTGTTAGATTCAGGGTACTCTCCTTGTCATGGATCTGAGAGCGGGTTACCCTTGATCTTCTCTGGAGAGTACTGGGTTCCCATGTACTGAAGAAACGAGGCATACATGGCCCGTGATTGATCTGCCGACTTCTCTCGCGGTGTGAATGAAAAAAAGAGAGATCGCGGCCAACAAAGAGGGAGAAAAACGAACCATTGCACGGTGGAAGTCAGGCTTCTTGCCCTTTGAAGTGTTCGCCATGAGGGTGAACTGCGATACGCAGAGAATTTCGCCTTGTATATCTTTGACATTTTCCTTCCACATGTCACCGGAGGGGTTGGAGAACACCCTCAGGGATAATCTGTGTTTGATGCGGGAGTCTTCAGCGGCCGAGGAACCGAATGTGAAATGAGATGTGAGATGTGAGAGAAAACCCACATCTTTTTCGTGAGATTCTCGATGTCGGAGACATTGTCATCTGTGCGATCATTTGCTCAGCTCCCTCGCTCCACAAAAAGGATGGTGTAATGAATGCGTCGATGATGTACCAACTCCAATACCCACGAGCACCATCAGACCCCGAGAGATCTCGGACACGACTTCATTGTCCACTGGAGCAAGCAGATTTTTTAACGAGCGCGGAAATGACGTTCAGGTAGAGAAAGAGACCTGTTACAGACGCAGATAGTACACGCTGGATTACTGCCCGCATGATTTCTTGGATGGATCAAGGAAACCAGTATACAGTATGCCGCAATGATGGCGCGAGGCAAGCAACCAGTGTGACGGTATCTTATCTTATCTTGCGAAGTCATGAGTGCGTAAAACTTGAACGAGCTGGGGATTTTAGCCTCGTATACACCATTTTCTTGACGACCCGCTTCGTTGATAGCTCGGAGCGTCGAGTAGTATATACACATTGACGTTTTCTATAATGTTAGCCCTTAGCGAGTCACTGAGTCTCAGACTCGGGGATCTCAAGCGAGTGAGGGCGCGGATTGCAAGGCTCTTGAACCTTCTCCGTCACTGCCATGCCCGCGCCAGATTCAGTAGTCCTAGAAACGAGTCTAGGTAACATCCAACTTGAGCTCTATTGGAACCATGCTCCTCGAGTACGTCTCCTTTATCTTAGTCCTGAGCACGACCACAATTGCTGAGGTGTTCCCAATTGGTATGGCAGACCTGCGAGAACTTTGCAGAGCTGGCAAAGCGCGGATACTACAACGGCGTGATATTCCATCGGATTATCGCCGTGCGTCCCACAATTCAATGACCTCTAAGCTCTCGCTCATTATCTTTATGTTCAGGATTTTATGGTCCAGGGTGGAGATCCGACCGGGACAAGCAAAGGTGGTACCAGCATCTACGGTCAAAAGTTGTACGTGTCGCACTCCCATGATACGCCTTGGCCCACCCGTCGTCCCCGACTGTACAATAACTTACATTCACCCTTTACCCCAGCGAAGACGAGATCCATCCAGAGCTAAGATTCACCGGTGCAGGGATCCTCGCAATGGCCAACTCGGGCCCTAACACCAACGGTTCGTCGCGTCCCCAACTACACCTCGGCCACCTCAATGACCGCTCACAAACGCGCCCGCGCGTTTTCCTTTTTGTTTTTGTTCTTTAGGTTCACAATTCTTCCTGACGCTGGCACCGACGCCGTACTTGGACAACAAGCACACGATATTTGGTCGCGTGAGCTCGGGGATGCGCGTTGTGCAGCGCTTGGGGGCTGTCGGCGTCGACGCCCAGGATCGGTCCGTGCCATTCTCGCACTTTTGCTCCTCCCCTTTGCCCCCCCCCCCCCCTTCTTTTCTCTTTGCATTGGAGAGAAGCACTCGTCGACTAACCTCGTTTCCTTGCGATCACAAACAGGCCACGTGAAGATGTCAAAATTCACAAAGCACGAACAATGTAGACTTCATAGGAAGTCCATTCGGGGGTATTCGTCGCTGTAACTAGACCACCCCCGGAGTGGTGTCTGTTGTTCATTTTTTGCTCTGAAATTTTAATGGCATTTTTATTTGGGTCCTTATTAATAGGCCTCATTGATGGACTATATCGAATCTGACCCCTTGCAATTTTTTTTTTGAGTTTTTTTCTGAGTTCCGGTGGTTCACTGAAATGCTCTCCGTGCGATACTCGCCACAGTGAGGCGTCCTTTGTACATTCAAGATTAACACGGCTTCCCGGTCGCGCCCAGTGGAACGCCACACATGCCCATGCATGCGTTGCGACGTCATCGGTGTCACTGAAAATGTGACCATACGCCCCACGACCGCGTGTGGGTGGTGCACGAACTTTGTGAAGGGAAAGCGCCCATTCGTCCATCCAGTCCACCAAACTTTATATAGTGCTATTGAAACAGAGATGAGATTGTTCCATAAAGAAATGCAGAACTAATTACTATAGAAAATGACAAGAAAGCTTCCTGTGACAGAAAGAACATCGCTACCAGTAAGATTCCCGGGTGAAAGCGTGATTAAGAGCAAATGTCAACCTTGCTCGCACCCGTAGTGTAATCGAGTTGACAATATGCACACACAACCTATATCAAGACAAGGAGGCACATGGGGAAGGGATATCTACCCACTACCCAAAAACTCTAGCGACGGCGTCCGAGAGCGTTTTTCAGGCGAGGTCGAGTTGGGGTTTCGTCGTTCGTCAGGAGCGGTCGAGGGCGGGAGGTCGACGAGGATGATGGAGCCGCCAGACGAACTTGGCTATGGGACTGGCTTGGAGATCCCATCTGCCGAGAAGTCTGGCGGCCGGCCTGCGATGAAGACCCATGGGCTGAATCCGCGTTTCCTTCGCCATGGGGATCTTCTCCACTCCAGTCAGCATCCGCAACGTGGTCTACGATCTCGAACGCTTCGTCTTTGACACCAGCGTCGTCGGCAAACGCGGGGGGCTCATCGCCCATTTCTGTTTCTGATGGTGGGATATCGAGGTCCTGCTCCATGGCATCCGCATCGGCTTGTTCCATCTCCTCGTCCTCGTCATCCGTCATATCCTCGTCATAAATGCCGCCAACTGGCTCGCCGATCCAATCATCATCTGGCTCACCATTGCCAAAGTCCCACACATCGAGGATGGTTGCGTCGGATCGGTGGCTTGCTGCTACGCACCAGCGGCCCTCGAACACGACTTGCCAGACGCCGTGAATATTTGAAAGGAATTCACGGACGACCGTGCCCTCGCGGACATCCCACATCTTGAGCGTACCATCCGACCCACTGAGGACTTTGAATTCGTCGTGCTGGAAGCAGGTGATTGCACCTGTATGCGCGGCCAGCATATGTCGAACCTCCCCTGAATCAGGATCCCATATGCGAAGCGTAGAATCGGCCGCCGCAGAGACCAGATGTGAGGGCGACAAGCCAAGGAGGCCGACCAGTGACGTATGACCGGTTAAGGTATATTGACATTCCCCAGTTTTCAGGTTCCAAACACGCACGGTACCGTCCATCGATCCTGAGCATGCTTGGCGGCGGGTAGAGTCGAGAACCACGCTGTAAACTATAACATTGCTCAGACCGGTCACGAGTCAAAGTAACTGGGATGGTACCAACCTTTCTGGGTATGCCCCACCAATACCCATCGGCAAGTCCCATTGATGATGTCCCAAACACGGACCATTGAGTCGTAGCTGCCGGAAACGAGGGTACGTCCCCTCGCTGCAAGGGCACGAACAGCATGCTCATGGCCCTCAAGGTGCAGCTTATGGAACGGGTTTTCGTCAACGTCCTCCTGAGGAGTAACCGATCCTAGTCAGTCTATGGAAATCTGCGTACGATGAAAATGTGGCGCACATCAGCGGGATCGATATCAGCTTCGTCGGCGCCATCGAACCTATACTCAGGCTCATTCGGCCGGGGTAGATCCCAAACCCTCAGGGAGTGGTCTCTACTGCCGGTCACTATCAAGGGACGTTTCGGCCACTTCTCCTTGCGAACGTTTCCATGCTCGTCTTCGACATCCACCCATTCAGGCTTGACAATAGCCAAACAACGTACAGTACTTGTGTGCCCACCAAATACGTGGGTGCAACGACCAGTTGAGAGATCCCAAATACGGACGGTCCTATCAGTGGATCCACTGACTAGTGTGTCCTTAGTTGATGCAAGGGCCCAAACACCACCCTCATGACCAGAAAGGGAACGGAGAAGAAGGCCGGTGACTGGTGAGTAGACATGAATGGAATGATCGTCGGAAGCAGAGATGATACGGCCCCTGGACAACAGTAAGCAGGTCACAACCGAACGACCGTGGGCAGGGAATGCCAAGTGTTTTGGTTCGGGATTGTTGATCCATCTAGTCCGTGTAAGATATCTAGATTTGAACAAGACTTTGTACGGGTTAGCGAGAGACAAGTCGTTAGGATGCGGTAAGCCTGCTCTCCGCCGACGGCGAATGAGTGCTTCAGCAAAAGCACGCTCCGAGTCACCTCCGAACCACAACTTCTCGCTCTTTAGTAGGTCGCGCCAAAGGACAGGATCGGAGTCGATGATATGCCGCCACGACTTGGAAACGCGAGAGGCCCGAGCGATGCAGTTGAAAGGCAGAAAGCTGAGGACATGAGAAACAAGTTCTGGGGGAAGAAGGGTGAGAAAATCGCGGGCAAGGATAGGGGTTAGGACGGAGTGCACTGTCCGGAGAACAGGCAACGATGAATGTCGGAGAAGGGTTATCAGGAGGTGGGATTGTAATTGAACAGGGAGTCCAGAGAAGTGCATGACCAGAGACGGGAGCGACATTAGGGTGGCGAGGGAAGCATCGGGTTGAATGGGGAGTTGAGGTTGGGGAGATGATGCACCGCTGGGAGGAGCAGACGGCCAGATGTTTGGTGGAGGCGGAGATCCATGTGGTGAGGGTAAAGGTGATGGTGGGGCGGCCGCATTAACTGTAGAGAGCTTGGGAAGAACGGGAGCCCCCTTTGCCTTTTTCCTTGGAGGAGGAGTATGGCCCGAAGGTTCTGTTATTGTTTCGATTCCCTGCATCATGCCATCATTGTCGTATGATCGTTTCCTGGCGAAACGCTCGACAGCTTCAATAAGGCCAACAGACCCGGAGGGGCCCGCACCGTCGTCTGACTTGATAAGACGCCACCCCTTGCCACCGATGACCTCTTCTTCCTGCAAGAGATCATCGCCATCGTCATTGTCGCGAAAGGTTGCATGAGAGCCATTGGGGAATACGAGGGGAAACTGGCGAAACGAGGATGGTAATTGGGCATTCAAAAGTGGATATTTTTGCGGGTCATGAGGAGTGGGTGGAGTTGGGAGTGTTGGTAATGGGATGGGGGCATAAGTCGTAGTAGTGGTGGTTGTAGTCACGACACTAAGGATGCGTGTCATCACGGCTGAAGTTGGGTAGAAAAAACTCAAGTGTGATGCTTACGTCGTTGTATTCACTGAAGGTGCAAGGACGAGTGTTGGTCTTTGATTTGAGGACATGACTTCTAGGTGGAAGCGGACGTCTGTGAGTGTGTGTGCGAGTAGAAAGTGACCACCACCAACACCACATAAACCGCTCCTCTTGTCACACTATCTGTCACAGTCACGCTCACACCCACTTTCACAGCCCAATGGGCCACCACAGCCTCCTTCGCATTCCGCGGAAGTTACGCGAGTCATCATCACATGTTGGACTCGCCCATCATCTCGGGAAAAAAAATCACATTGTGAATGTACATTATTTCGAGTCCAGGGACATGCTTGCCCAGTCAGGTATACATGTCACCTAATAGAGGCAATCCGCTCGAAGCGCTTCGTCCTTTTAGGAAACCGTAAGCTGGCTCGTGGGAGTACTGCATCATTCCGCCTCCACTTTACGCAGTGCCCCACCATCCCAAAGCACTATCCACCTCTCTGGTGCCAAGTTCTCACACATCACGCTCTACAATCGCACTATAAGTCCCGGCTGGATATGTCGAAAATACTTCGCCAGGTAAAGCTCCGTCTAAGTCCTTGGTATTGATCAGGTTTTGAAAGCGTACCACTTGGCTATAGGCATGAGAAGGACCCGCGCCACTGATCGATTTCTAACGAGTAGGGGACTACCCCCGAGTCGGGGTTCGCGATGACCTTCCCAAGGACGTCTAAATCGGAAGCTGGGGAGGACCAGGGCGTGGCGATGCGACAAGTGGCGCCGGGGGCGGTCATGTCCGAGTGTCGTAAGGAGTGGTGCCATCATCGGACCTCAGGCAACTTCCAAAGAAGACAAACGCGTGAGTAAGTTTTCAGAGTGGAATGAGTCCGTCGCATGAGAACGGAGAGTATGTGCCAAAAGAGAGACAGTGCATGACGGACACAAACAATCAAGGGTTTGATGAGGACAATCTTCCACATTCCACCCCGTTGTCCTCTCCAAGAGTGAGACACTGTTGGGACGCCGTCTAAGCCGAAGCCATAGGCCATTCTTTGCCTTGCCTTGTGCACACCCAAGGCACGCTATTTCTGTTGCATAATCTGACAATGCGACGGTGGCCGAAGTGCGCAAGTCTCGGCAATGCCTGTAAGCCCTTGGCAGTCCATTCGAGCGATGGTGGTGCCCATTGAAAGAAATGTCCATAACGAATTCTGCTACGCATAGCTTAGCCTTGGCTATTACCAACGACGGTGGTTTGGGAGTTCAGGATAGCGTTCAGCGTGCACGTGAAAGCAAAGTCAGTATCACAGCTGAAGGGGCTTACACATGGAATGTTGTGGAATGAGGCCGACGGAAAGAGCGGGACGGCCCAGGAGGTTAGATTAGAAACGAGACCAGCCGAAAGACGCGCTCTGAAGGGGCTCGGGTCATTCAATTCCTCTCTGTTTCTGAAGGGAAGGGGTCAAAAGGGCCTACAAGCCAAAACCGTACAATCACGAGGGAGACGGAGCAAAGAGTAAGATGAGTGATGAGTTGGCCACACACGGGTGCTCCAGTTCCCCGGGACACCGGGGATTGGTCAAAAGAAGACACTACAGGAGTCGAAACGCGAGATGCATACAGTACCCGTACAGAAATAGGCAGTGATTTCTAAACCGAGCTGCCATGATTTCGAATTTCTTCCGCAAATTCCCCGTCCGCGAAGGTGGGATTCATCAGAAACATGCCTACCCATTTGCGGGTGCGTGATATAGCATTGAGTAAATCGTGGGTCATGATATCGCTGCAGAGTATCTGCACGCGTGTACATAGACTTGAAAGGGATAGGTCTCCATGTTGTGACAAGATAGTCTTCCTGTACCCCAATTGGAACAAATGGAACAAGGGAAGCACCGATACCCCAGCATGGATAAAGATGCCAGAACTGGGTAAAGCGATGCTGAAATGAGGTGCAGCAAGGCTCCCTCGTGGTTGCCCAATAAATTTGATATGAATGAATTAGCGAGCTCGACCAAGGATATCAAGTTGGGCAACTGCCAAAGTTTCCTGCTTGGTGAAACCGGCAGGGGGGCGTCGAAAGAGTGGTCCTTGCAAAAAAGGGTCAAGACCATGGGTATGGGGGTGGTGTGTCTCCAGGTAGCACATAGCAGCTCCTGGAGGGATCACAGTAGGGATGGCGGGGTTTTTGATAGGCGAGACTACTGAAACAAAGAGGTGCACACACAGGTGAGATGCGAACGCGCTTGATAGCAGCGAATAGCTGTTGGTGAGGTAAAAGCGAAGAAGATGGACCCTAAGTTGGCAGGGGTCGAAACGCATGCGAGTGAATGGTTTGATTATTCCCTGACCGACCGAAGTTAGCCCATGGCAACACTGTACGCCGATTCCGAGATGGGATTACATAACATGAACCGGGGTTAAGGTGACTGTACTGTATCCATACGTGGGCGATATTGAATCGGTTGAGGTGGCAGCGCGAGATTTGACCCTGGACTCGATCAATCCTGTCCTGACCCCGTCCCTGCTCCTCATCTCGTATCGTATCGCCTTCCCCCCCTTGTCAATCATCCTTTCCGACTTATCTCCAGGTTTTCTCTTGTCAACCACACCCTCGAGTTGCCTAACTTCCTTCTCACTTCCGACCTCTATCACCCTCTATCTACCGTGAGTAGTTCGTCTTGCATTTATTGACTTCCGCTTCCATCCCTGCAACACATGCCTTTTTTATCCTCTCTCCTCTGTTCTCGGTTGCGTTTTATACATATGTTCGGCCTGTTTTACTTATCACCCTGACCTTTCTCTCTCTTCCAAGTAGTGTGGCTGTGATACCAACGACTCGTCGTTAACCCATGTCGCGGCAATATAACAATCAACCCATCCCCATTCACCCCCAAGACCAACAACTTGCCCACTCTATGCAACCTCCATCATCTCCGCCTATTCCAATTGATCCTGCTCTTTCGCTCTACCCATCTTCGTATTACCCATATCATGCGCAGCAGCATCCTCAAGTGTCTCAGCTTCCATTGGGCCCCGGCCTCTCATCGCCTTCCTCCCAGGCCTCTGATGCAATGAGCACACCCCCTACAGAGCCGATGCCCTTTCCAGGCTCCAACAAGCGCCCGCCCTCAACAAGCACCTTGGATAATGACAATGATAACAGCAAGCGCCGCAAGGAGGACGATGGTACCGCTGCCTCCGTCGACGGCAGCGAACCTAAAGCCAAGCCAACGAGGGGTTCCAGGTCAGCCAAGACTTTTGAGTTGCCGTAACTTCCTAACTTGCGAGTCGCAGAGCCTGCAAGGTTTGTCGGCGCCTCAAAATGAAATGTATAGGCGCCGAGCAGGGTCCACCATGCAAGCGTTGCATTGCTGGGAATCACGAATGCATTTTCGAAGAATCGAATCGTGGCAAACGTACATCCAAGTGTGTTCCTTTTTTGTCGATGATTCAAGCATGCGAACACTGAGCCCCAGTACCAGAAAACACGAACTCCTGACGAGGTCTCTCAGAAAAATGGAGCGCACCCTGGATACCGTGCTCAAATCCATTGGGAACCCAGGCATGGCATCTGCATCGGGCATGGTTTCGAGGTCTCCTTCGCCATCCAATGTCCAAAATGCTACCCAAGCTCTTCTCTCTCAGGTCGACCAACCTCCATCGCCCACCGCGGCAGCTGCCTTCTCGTCTTCAAGTTCCTCCAGACCTCAAGGTCTCCCCCCTCCAAACTCGCCAAAGCTCCATTCTCTACCGGATAATAGCCTCAACCCGCTTGGTTTGCTTGCTGAGGCGAGTCTTGCTAACCGTCGTGCCCACGCCGGAACCTCTGGCAGAAAAACATCGGCAATGGCTCGGCCTCCTGCAGCAATGGGCGTCGCTAGTGACGCATATTTCAAGCCTGGTTAGGACGATCTTTCACTTTTTGGGTGTTTTTTTTTTTACAATTGCATGATATTTCAGGTCCTATGACAATCTTGCCTTTGCGCCGACTTTTCATCGAGCGCCAGATTCAACCTGAGATGCTCTCTTTCGTCTCAACGGAAGAGGTTGTTGCCCTATTTAATATGTGGGTGTTTTCCCAGTGACGGCAGTCGGTGGTACACCATTCTGATGTCCTTGACAGATATTTCGAACATCTCAATGTGCGTAGAGTCAGAACCTGAATCCCTACATCCTCTGATCTGTCATCAGCCACATTGTAACTTGCTGGACTCCGGTTTTCATACTCCCTCCTTAGTATGTTCCCGCTCACCGTTTCTTCTAACTACAAGTGAGTCTTCACGCGTATCTTATGGTAATCATGTGCTGAAACCACAAACACTTGAAGTATGCGCCATATCGGCGAGGTTTTACGATGCCCGTCCAGAGCTTCACAACAAGCTTACTGATATATCTCAAAAATTGGCGTTTTCTGTTCCTGCCGCAGGGTATAAATCTCTGGAAATCGTCCAAGCGTATCTCTTGCTCTCATTATGGGGTACAGGCCCCGTTGAGCGTTATGAGCAGGACCGGACTTGGATGCTTCTCGGTATGGCGATACGGTAAGATTCAGAAGACTTCTAATATATTTTCCCCATGGTCTAATAGCATCGGTGGTGCCCACAGCATGGCCACTGACTTGAATTTGCACCGCAAAACTGCCACTATGAGCCCGGAGACTCCAGAAGGAAAAGCGAGGGACCACGAGGTGCATAATCGGGAGCGCACGTGGCTAGTCTGCTTCTCCCTTGACCGCAGCACCAGTGCCCAAATGGGAAAGCCTCATTCCGTCAGGGAAGAGTAAGTGGAAGTAATCTCTTGTCTGAGTATCTGTTTAGTATTCTTCTTAGTTGTATCATCCGTAATGCTCTGCATTGGGTGCAGTCCCCACTTGCTCGTCGAGGGGACTTTTGCCTCGTGGTTTACGTGGTATGGTTTCTTTTTATTGATGAGGGAAATTGTTACTCACACCCCCGTAGGAATTGCAACGTATCATTTCACGAACGCTTGATTTGTTATATTCGGAAACGAGTACCCCATCTGGACTCCTTGTTGACGTGGATTACTTGCTCGTCATCAAAACCTTTGAGCGTCAAATCCAAACGTGGTATGCACAAGTCGTTGATGCCGATAGTAAGTTGGCCATATCCCCAGGCTGTGGGTGTTACTAACATGGATGGAAAGAGGCCGATGACCGGATAGCCAAATATAATGCCCTGATGGCAGAATTCTTTGCGAACTACTCCATGCTTGTTATTAACTCTTTTGGCCTACAAAACGCAATGGAACGTTGCCCCATCGACATTCCTCATTTCTTTGCTCGTGTTCACTCCTCGGCCAAGACGTGTGCGATCCTCGTCAAGGAGGAACTTGGTCCGCGGGATTTCTTGAAATATGCCCCGGACTCACACTTCGTGTTTACCTCCTATGCAGTCCTGAGTTTGCTCAAGGTAAGGTTGGAAGGTTAACGTCGGGACATGCCTCTGACGCGTCGATCAGCTACTTCGTCCAGAATTTCCAGCATCGCGAGATCACGAACACGAAAGCCTTCAGTTGGTCAAAGATGTCGCGGAGACCTTTGACAATATTTCTGCAGGACCAACACACACACCCTCGTTGTACAGCGCCTTCTTACGCGCCTTGCTGGCTGCAAAGACGGAGCCACCCAGTGAGGCAGCCAGCGATTTTGGCGACAATGAGGCCGTACCACAGATGAATGGCAACCCAGATCAACGGCATGTCGCCAACGCGGAACCATATCATCTCCTATCCGAGTTCCACTTTGCCAGCGAAATGGGACCGGTAGCTGATATGTCCACGTTCCCTCCTACAATGGCTACTGCTCAGCCCGATGACATGGGAATGTTGTCTATGGATAGTATCCTTAGTGGTGGATTTTGGGATAACGTCCTCGTCCCCGGTGAGTTTGTGGATGTTATTACTATTGGGGGTTACAAGTTGACGTTTCTACATAGGGTATTCTAACCCCATGGAAGGGATGAGTGGTGGCTTTGTCTACGGCGCAGGGGGCAGTGGTTTCATTGCTCCCCAGTTCAGCGATGTGCCCACAATATCAGCCATGGATAGCCCACGGCGAGCTGTCGCTCCCGAGGACCAGGCGCCGCACGGTCTTGGGGGTCCATTCCAGGCTGCACAATCAAATGATGGATCCATCCGGACTGGGGTAATATGAGGAACTACACCGCGCCTCTGCGCTTTCTTGGGAACCGTAACCGTCACTCTATGTCGCTTCTTGGTTCAGACTGTGGGCCGTTTGATTGCCTTTTTCTCGTGCTTTCTCTGTATTATTACTTGTATGGTTGCTCTGTATTGCACGCTCTGAGAGCCGTCGGTTTGTTCAAAGACGTGCATCATTTCAGGCGGGAAGAATGACGGCCCGATGGGAAGCATCCAGTGTGTGACCCAGTGGGTACCAGTGAGTGGAAGTGTCCCGGTACTGTAAGACGCCGCAGGTATGTTCCGAGATAGTCCGCTTCGGACAGCTGAAGCACCTGAGTGCCACGAAAGAGGGCATCCGGGGATGTCTTTATTCTTTCGCTGTGACGTTACAATGACAGCGAATCCAACTGCCCCGACTCATCGGAACTCCACGCATGCCTTAAGCGCTTAAGCCGCAAAAGCGAAAGTGCAGATACGGAGCACCCGCTTAAGATTGCTGGACATTTGGGGGGCAACGCGGTGATGTAGTTTGTACGTAGGATCGGACGAAAGGGGGTTGGACTAATGCTATTCTCTCCATCGAAGTCACCCTGGAGGCTCGCGTACTTCTTCGCCCGCGGGGATTCACTCCTTCCCTGAAACCTTTTTTGTCAGTCCGGATTTATCAGCCTGGTCACACTGATCCGAGCTGGCTTTCCTCGTTCGGTAATAAAATTTGTTTTACATCATAAGCGCGCGGGGAGCCGGGGCTTCAACAACGCCTGAGGCCTGAAGACGTCAACGTCTCAAGATCCCGACGTTCTCTTCAGTCCCACGTCGGGAGATATCAGTAATTCCAGAAGGATAGCCATTTGGGAACAAAGTACCTAATACATGCACGGGCTTTTTAGGTCCGTGAAAAACAATGTTATTATTGGGGATATCCTTGTTGTTGCTGGCGAGCTTTGTTGGTCATTTCGCTTGGCATTGGCAGTTAGAGTGGCCCGCTTTGTAAGCCGACCAGACAAATACTGCTGCACCTCTGATTCCGACCAACGCGTATATCCACCCTTCAATCAGAGAAAGAAAAACAAAGCGCCAATTCGACCTGTGGTGGGTATTGATTCGCTTACAAAGCTGACGTTTAACTGAATGGTTCGGCTAACAGTGGGCGCTAAATATTTCTACCAGGCGCGACGGTCTGTGCACTTGTGCGGCGGGGTCTTTCCCGTGAGCGCGACCATACCTACTGGCGCCGCCATCAAGGATAATTGATAATATCGTCAAAAGTTTATACCCCCATATGTCCTCTCACCAACGTTCTCAGGGAGGGCGATCAAGTCTGGTTCCTTTGGATGCTGATGCGACGGACGCCAGGCCGACGATGACGCAAGGACGCGCCCGTCCAGATGCATCGAGCCCCGTATTCTCGTCGTCTAGCCTCTCAAGCATTGATGGTTAGTCCGTCTTTTGTGACGATTCTGGCTCCATGGTTCAAAAGATGGCTCCGTATCTTAGACGATGAACCGGTGCAAGATTCCCCGCGGCGCCACGATACCACCCGACAACGCAAACAAGCACCTCTCCCTCCCGACTCTCCGCAGAAAAGGGGTGCAGACTCTGGTCCCTTAGTATGGGTCAGGGTGACCAGGTCAGGCAAGCTCGCACCCAACGGTGAACGCGGCGACAATGAGGGAGAAGTTGAAGGGAGTTATTGGTGGCCTGCTTCTGTACGTAAATCTAATATTTTCTCGTCTTGGCCCTAACGCCTGATGTGCGCAGGTTACCGAGGGACGGTTGACTGCCGGGCCCCTCACCGTCTCTCTTTATGGGGAAATCTCACCCGCTGCGGCAAGGAGCGTCCGGATAGCGTCGCCGTCACCTTCTCATGTTCTTTCGTTCAAGCGGCCGGGCCAGGATATCACACGTTTCAATTCGGTCACGTTTAGGTGTCCAGAAACAGGCTCTACTCAACGAGATTCCCCTTCAAAGCGTCCGAGAACTGCCTTGGATGACGCTTGGCGGTCTGCCGTGAATCTTGCGCACGAAACGGATGCCTCGCTGAATGATGGTTTGCCTTCCAACCTGTCGTCATACAAGGTCGGGACTGTGCCCATGCATGAAAGCAAGGTGGAGACGCCGGCACGTGAGGCGGAGGCTTCGACGAAACGTCCGCGCAAGTCATCCGGTTCGGCAATCCATTCATCTTGACTATGCGGTGGTCGTTTCTCATACAACCTATAGAGCAGTGGTCCCCCCCTCCTTGTGACCCCTTGTTGGAGGTACCTGGGGAGCTAGTTTTCTCATTGGACAGGAAGGGAAAGACTGAGTATTGGGCAGCAAAGGTGGAGCAATACTTGCCCCCCAAGACGCCTTCCGTGGCCCCAAAGTATCGCGTGCGATTCAAAGACGACACAATCCGCACTGTGTCAAGAGACATGTTCTATACGTCAGACGAACCAGAATTTTACACCTGTAACGTGAGTACACATTCTATTCAACTAACTGGTGTTCATTAGCGGTCAGTTGGGGCAATACGTGAACGACGAAGAGGAAACGGACGTCGATTCGGACGATGATCACGTCCAATACGAAACTTGTGTTGATGAACACGCGGTCATGATACCTCCACCGGATCCCAAAGATTTTTGCGAAATGCCAATCCGCGATCAATTTGCATACATTAAGCCTGTGATCAAAGCCATTTTGAACGAGACCTATCTCCCCGTGAGGGAGCGACATCAAGCCTTCATGCGAGGCGGTGCCTCGCGCCGCCGCCTGCAGAAGACTGCAACAGGAAAGGGAGACCTGACTACACGCGAGGTTTCTCGATTGGGAAAGGTCCTCCAGCAATGGGTCTTGGGGCCTTCGCACTTCCAGAGAGCCAATCTCCGCCCCAACCATTTGGGGGATTTAGAGTCTGAAAGCGGACTGGTAAGCCCAATGCCACTATACCTTGATCCCTTCGCTCAAGATTCGTACAAGTCTACTTGGACAGATGTTCAGGTGGAACAGACGCTTCCCTTTGATTCCCCAGATTGCCTGAATAGCGTAAGGACCGAACCCTGTCCATGACACGTACTGGACTAATCGCAGCTTTCGGGATACAAGACACTTTTATCGCCGCGACCGTCTCTGGCATCGTTACTGACTGACGTGAGTCAGGTAGCCGTCGTTGACACTTGTTGTATTCAATCTTCCCTCGATACGTCAGACTGGTCCGTCCGAACCTCTGCGGCCTGTAGGATCTCCAAGTTATGAGGCGCTGTCCGAGAGCGACAAGTTACAGGCAAGCAAACCATCCCCTATTCCTCTCCCATATTTGTCATCTAATGCAAGTTCAACAGTACTGCCTCCTGGTGCTTTTCCACGAAGCCACTCTTCAACACTTGTTATGGCGATCGGGAGAACGACGTTCACCGAATGTGCTATCTCAAGACGATGAAGAGCGACTTCGTTTGAAAGGCTTGGCAAAATCCGAGGAGAGAGCGTGGGTGGAAGAGATCTCCCGGTTAAGGAAAATGAAGAGGAAGTCGAGAGGAAGTGACCCGTCATCGTCTACACTCCGCGCTACCATCCGTAGGTCCTCGAGTGGCAGGACTCTGCGATCCCGGAACCCACCTTATGTCCCCTGATCACCTGGCCCATCAACTAATGAGCTCTGTGATGGATCTCCCTAGTGTCAGTTCATATCATAGCACACATGGATCCCCTACGTTGTCTGTGTTCTACAGCCATAGCATTATGCGCTCTGTTCTTCCCACCACATGGGGTGCATTGGAAGGATAGTTCCTTGAATTCGTGAAAGACACCCACACCAACGCCACTAGCACTAAAGAGCACTTGGCCCAGGCCGATAAAGGGGGTGAAAAGGTCTCCGGAGATTTTTCCAGTCGTATATCCCATGCCTGGAAATCGGTGTGCATGTCGGTCTCCTCTCAGTTCGTCATGGATGAGCGGCCCACTGCCCTGCGCCATGATTCGAGACCACAGTTGTGTTGCGGCATCTGTTTCGTCCCCTTCGGTGATTACTTCGGATATGTGGCCCTCCCTTCGGTGCCATCTCTGTCAACCGAAGGGGCTCTGTTGAATGAGGAGTATGAATATCGGATGGAGATAGGCTGTATTCTCAACCCTCAGCTAGAGCACCGTGCGTGCACTGAGCTGGGGCAAGCGGAATTACTGCGGAGAAAGGGTCACAGCTAGACACGTAAGTCCCGAAACAAATACAATAAGTCATGATGGGTATCCAAAAGTCCGTGACGAGACGTAAACGCGTAAACACGTGAGGATAGTGATGGGGGTCGCTAATGTCTGACTGACGACCTAATAAGCGAAAACATCTATATACCGAGAAAGGCACAAAGCGTCAATATGTGAATCAGGATAAGAATAAGTCCTCTGGCACGAAGCGAGCATCCTTTCAATACGAGGGAATAGTAGCGCTACTTGTCCGTGACAATGTCTGGCGAGGGACCAAAACCGATAAGTTGATGTTCGATGAGTTTCTCGACCTCGAATACAAAGATACCGAGGAGGCCTCCCCGGCATCGACGTTTTTGAAGAATACACTGTCCTCGTACCCCCCTAGCGTGGGCGACGAGGACCTGGATACTGTCGTTGATGCATCTAATGGCTGGGTGAGAGTGGATGAAGTGGATGGTCGTAATGGCGAAGGACGCGGGAGCGAGGGAGACGCCTGTCGTGAGAGTGATCTGTAGATCAGATTGGGAGTTTGCAGTGGACGGTGACGACGCCCCATGGAGGTAAAGCGCCGTAGATATCTCCTCCACCATGACGAAGAAGCAGACGACATTCTCGGAGAATACGGCGAAGAAATGGGACTGTCGTCGTAGGCGCCGCCCTGTTCCATCGACAGTTCGGCGAGGTCACGGTCTCGCTTGGAAGAGAACCGTTGGAGACGGCGAAGGCAGATCCGGATGAACCGCCGGAGTCGGAAAGCGATGCAGGAGACAAAGAAAACCATGAAGAGGCAAGAGAGCACGGCCGTGAGTGGAAACCCGAGGGAGAGGCGGGATAACGATGGATGTAGGTGGGATGAGATGTGGTCGTCGATGTCGTCGAGAAAGGGAAATGGCGGGCGGATCATTTGTGTCGGTGGATCGTTGGCCCCTGGGACAGGTTCGTGAGGATCCGGGAGCGGCTTGGTGTCCCCGGCCAGAGGTGGAACGTCCTTGCTTGCCTCGAGAACCATCTTCCCCAACGTCCAGCTGATAGACATGTCCCCGACGGCGTCCATAGACTGTAAATAGGGCCGCCACAATCCCTCTCCCTCTGCACGATTCTTGGCCTCATCCGCTGTCGTGTCGTTCCCTCCGGGGTCCACAATTCTCGGCATGCCGAAGCCTTCGTGCAAAACATTGATGATCCACGCGGCCTTGAAACACTGCATCTGTAATCGCGAAACGTCCACCCTGTCGTCCCACTTGGCTGGCCGTACATCTTTGCTACCCTCACCTCCATCATGTCCGAGCGCTTGCCCGTTTTTTGAGTCCTCGTGCATTCGAAGGAGTTCTTGCCATGGCGTCCCGCAAAACTCCTGAGCTGCTCGCTCATACTGCACGAAATCATACGCCCCACCTAAGCCAAATATATGCTCGGATGAGTACCAGTACTCGGATACGCCGATAAAGTGAGAGACGGAGAAATCGATGGGAGGGACGTAAACGCCATTGAATAGACAAGAGATTTCAGAACATGGTGCGGTCTTGTTGAGAAGTGGTAACATGTCTTGAAGGCAATGTTCGAGGGAGCCAGTCCCAAGTAGGGTGTGAGTTTTCTGCTCGTGTGAGGTTGATGGCTCGGTGTAGACGGGCGCCTCTGCGAGCGCGAGACCACTGGGTAGACAAGGGTCTTCAATGACGTCGGCAGACGGAGGGGCGTCTTCCACAAAGGGGTGAGATTGCTCGTGTTGTTTGATAGCTTGACCAACATATCGCTCTCTAGCTTGGTTTGTTCCGTAGCCAAGCCATGTGGTCACGAAGACACTGTGGCTTATCTCTTCCCCACCGATCGTACGCAACCGTACGTCCATCAGGTTCTGCGTCTTCTCTTGTTCTTCTGGACTTGGCTCGAATGCTATCTGAGTCGATGCGCCGCCCATGTCCAAGAAACCGTACGTGGCACGGTCTGAACTTGAGGAACCGAACCCATCCATCAGATAGTTGACCGATAACCAACCAAATAAACCCTCCTCTTCCCCAGATATAATCCGAACGCTAGAACCACACGGCCCTGCAGGAGAGGGATCGTCGATGCGAAAATTTGAGTGAAATTTGAGAAACTGGCAGGTAGACTGAAGTACAGTAGCCTGTTGTTCAGGCGTCAACAGACGCATGCCGGCGGTCGCCAGCAAAAATAACGGCGTTTCTCGGTGAAGAGAAGGGGGGATGTGATCCCGAGCATGGTTGAGTAAGGGTGCGAGATAAGCGGGAAGATCATCCGGATGTTCAGCGAAGGACGAGATACCTGAGTCGAAATCCGAAACGTCAGACGTGAAAAGACGGTGTATTGTCACCAGCCACGCACCAGGCTCGACCTTGACAACCCAATCTTCGTCATTCTGTGTGCCCTTTTCCACCTTGGGGAGAGTGCGGCTCGCCTCAGGACCCAGCGCGCTCCTTGCCACGCGGGCGTCCTTCCAGCTGTATATTTGAAGGCGCGAGCCGGACGACCCCGCGTCGACTACGATGCCAAACCTGCGCGAACTGAGCCATTCATCGGCGAGTGTCGGTGGGGGCATTCTTCGGTTGATGTGGTTGCCAGAGTGTGCGAGCGCAGGTTGTGGACTGGCATCAAATAATGGACGCTGGTACTGTACGAGGACCGCCGGCTCAGCGCTCAGCCACGAAAGGTATGTCATTCTCACCAATCCGTCTTTGCCAAAATCAAATCTCTCCGATCTACCACTCTATGACGGTGCGTCCACTAATCGACAACGATGGTGCAGAAAACAAGAGTAGATGGTATTCTTATTTCATGATCACTGGCTTTCCTTTTTGTTTTTCTCTGACTGCGTTTAGGTCCCTCTCAAGCAGAGCAACTCCTCCGGGTGACTTCTGGAATAGCAGCGGAACTCATTAAAGCTCACGATACGAATGAAACCGTCTCTCTCAATGAACTACGAGCTAAGATTAGTAAAAAGTTTGGTTTCGGTGGTGTTCCTCGTCTGGTAGACATCATCAGTGCCATCCCCGATGATTATAAAAAGGCTTTACTACCAAAGCTCAAAGCTCGACCTGTTCGGACGGCGAGTGGGGTGTGTCTTTCCCCCTCATAGAGACAATGGGAGACTCAAGCCGTCCCAGATAGCGGTGGTTGCCGTGATGTGCAAGCCTCATCGGTGTCCGCACATTGCGATGACGGGGAACATATGCGTGTGCGCCTTGCAACATCCGTGCTATCACTTCGGCGTTGCTGACATCGCCGTAGTTACTGTCCCGGTGGTCCCGACTCCGATTTTGATTACAGTACCCAGAGCTACACGGGGTACGAACCGACGAGCATGCGTGCCATTCGCGCTCGGTATGATCCATACGAGCAGACACGAGGACGCGTGGAGCAACTGAAGAGTTTAGGCCACAGCGTTGATAAGGTGCATCCATTCCCTCCACGACCGCTTTCGCCTAAATGCCATGTATCGAAAGGTCGAGTTCATCATCATGGGTGGGACATTTATGAGCATGCCAGAAGATTATAGGAACCAGTTCGTTGCCCAGCTCCATAATGCCCTATCTGGTTTCACAGGGGCGGACATCGATGAGGCCGTAAGGTATCCCAACAAGTGGTTGGCTGTGCTGTCATGTCCGCTCATGCATGAATAGGTATTCTGAGCAAAGTAAATCCAAGGCCATTGGCATCACAATAGAGACTCGGCCAGATTATTGCCTCAGGCCGCACCTCGGTCAGATGCTCCGCTATGGCTGCACACGCCTCGAAATCGGAGTCCAGTCTGTGTACGAGGACGTCG